>Ga0209542_10004283_pt1 | contig 29466 bp, 37 predicted proteins | sample RifCSPhighO2_01_FD_184028 | JGI IMG/M metagenome (GOLD analysis project Ga0209542, IMG submission 184028) | Soil microbial communities from Rifle, Colorado - Rifle CSP2_plank highO2_0.1 (SPAdes) (version 2) | ecosystem: Environmental > Terrestrial > Deep subsurface > Rock core/Sediment ... | reverse complement strand
TTAGGATTGTTAATGAGCCTACTGCTGCTTCACTTGCTTATGGAGTGGATAAGAAAGAAGGAGAGCATAAGATTCTTGTATTTGATTTAGGGGGGGGAACTTTAGACGTAACTATAATGGAATTTGGGGATGGTGTTTTTGAAGTTAAATCTACTTCTGGAGATACGCAACTTGGTGGAACTGACATGGATGTTATTTTGATGAACTATGTTATGAAGGAATTTGAGAAGAAAGAAGGGATTGATTTGAACCAGGATTCGATGGCTGTTCAGAGAGTTAGAGAGGCTGCTGAAAAGGCTAAGATTGAATTGTCAACCACTATTGAAACTGATATTAATCTGCCTTTTGTGGCAACTTCAAAAGGAAGCCCTAAGCATCTTAGCATGAAGATTACTAGAGCTCAATTAGAGAACTTGTTAGAACCAATAATTCATAGATGCAAGAAACCTGTTGAACAGGCTATAAAAGACTCTGGGTTATCAAGAGAGAAGATTGACAGAATTATTCTTGTTGGAGGGCCAACGAGGATGCCGATAGTGCAGAAATTTGTTGAAAACCTTGTTGGAAAAAAAGTTGAGAGAGGAGTAGACCCGATGGAATGTGTTGCTCAGGGTGCAGCTGTCCAAGCAGGAGTCTTGTCTGGAGAAGTTAAAGATGTTTTGCTGTTGGATGTTACACCTTTGACTCTTGGGATTGAGACTTTAGGAGGGGTTAGGACTGGTTTGATTGAGAGAAATACAACAATTCCTAGCAAGAAAAGCCAGATTTTTTCTACTGCTGCTGACAATCAACCTAGCGTAGATATCAATGTTTTGCAGGGAGAAAGAGAGATGGCCCAGGATAATAAGAGTATTGGAAGATTTATGCTTTCTGGAATTCCGCCTGCACCTCGTGGAATCCCGCAGATTGAAGTAACTTTTGATATCGATGCCAATGGAATTATCCATGTTTCTGCCAAGGATTTAGGCACTGGGAAAATGCAGAGTGTTAAGATTGCAGGAAGCCAAAAGCTTGATGACAAGGAAGTTGAAAGAATGAGGAAAGAAGCTGAGCAATTTGCTGAACAGGACAAAAAAAGAAAAGAATCTATTGAAGTTAAGAATTCTGCTGATGCTCTTGTTTATAGCAGTGATAAAATGATAGAAGAATATGGGGATAAAGTGGATAAAGAGGTTAAAGAGAAGATTCAGAAAGAGATTGACAAGCTTAAAGAAGTAATGGCACAGGAAGATGTTGAAGCAATAAAACAACAGATTCAGCAGGTAAATAAAGTTTTGCAGGAGATTGGAACTAAGATGTATAGCAATTTAGGGGATCAGCACGAACATTCACATCAGGGACATTCTCATACTTCTCCAACTGCCGATGATGACAATATTATTGATGCCGATGTTGTTGATACTGATGAGGGTGTAAATGACAAAGGAAATAAGAAATAGTGTGCTCTTATCAAAGGAAATCGATCCAAGAGTTAGAGAGTTTCAAGAAAACTTGATTTGGAGTGAGGTGTTGGTATCTATGGATAGGTATGCTGCTGCTGTAACTGAAGGGGAAATTGTTGACACTCTTGGTTTGTTTATTGATTATCTTATAAAAGGAGTTTTCCCGCCTTATCTTAGACAAAAATATGTAAGAGATTCTTCTTTTTGTTATGGGTCTGATAAGGTTGTTGTATATCCTCATGAGTCAAGCTTCCATGATATTTTTATGGATATAGCATTACCAGTTATATACTCTAGATATTATGATGGATTTACACAAGGTATTGGTTTTTTAGAGAAGCAAAGAATCAATAGATATTTGAATCATGCTCTTTGTAAACCTTTAAAAGATTTGAGAGATTAGAATGACTAAAGTCCAATATTCATTAGATGTTCCTGGATATCCTTTAATGAATGGGGTTAAAGAATTGGGAGAATTGCGCCATAAGGTTGTTAGAGAGCATTGGCTTCCTTTGGAACAAGCTATTAAAGAAGCGTATGATTGCGGGATGGTGGAATATATTTTTTATCAGATTTGGCTGTATGAAAGAGCTGTCAATGATGTTGCTCAAGAACTTGGAGAAGGAAGACAAGTTTTAAAGAATCTTGCTTTGATGTTGGGGGTTCCTTTGAGAGATAAGAGAGATTCTTTTACTCCTGTTGTTTTAAGAAAGATGAAACAGGCGCAAAATGGGAGAGAGAGAAAAAAATGACCACTAAAAAGGATTACTACGAAAGAGCTTTTTTCTTTAGAAAAGAAAAAGCCTCGGAAAAAAGAAAATGACTACGAAACGCGACTATTACGACATCTTAAATGTGAAGAAGAATTCTAATAAAGAAGAGATTAAGAAAGCATACAAAAAACTTGCGATTAAACACCATCCTGATAAGGGGGGCAATGAGGAAAAGTTTAAAGAACTCTCTGAAGCGTATGCTGTTTTGAGTGATGATACTAAACGAGGGACTTATGACCAGTTTGGACATCAAGGTTTTGACCAAAGGTATAGCCAGGAAGATATTTTTAGGGGTGCTAATTTTGAGGATATTTTTAAAGAAGCTTTTGGGGGGGCCTTTGGTCAGGATATCTTTGAATCTTTTTTTCATCAGGGAAGGAGGAGGAGAAGAGGTCAGGATTTAAGATATGATTTGGAGATTGGTTTTGAAGAGGCTGCTTTTGGATGCAAGAAGAAACTCAAAATTCCTCGATTGGTTCAATGTGAGCATTGTCAAGGCACTGGGGCTGAGAGGGGAAGTTTGGTTGATTGCGATGCTTGTAAGGGCAAGGGGCAAGTAAGAAAACAGATGAATACTTTTTTTGGGACTTTTGTTCAGACAACAGGCTGCAGGAAATGCGATGGCTTAGGGAAATTGGCTGAGAGAAAATGTAAACATTGCAGAGATGGAGTCAGGCAAGAAGATAAAGAACTTTCAATAGAGATTCCTGGGGGAGTTGATTCTGGCTCAAGAATTAGGGTTACTGGGGGGGGAGAAGGTATAGGCAATGGAGAAAGCGGAGATTTGTATTTGTTTATTCATATTCAACCCCATGAGATTTTTGAGAGAAATGGCTATGATGTTTTATTGCAATATCCTATAAGTTTTAGCCAGGCTGCTTTGGGGGATACTGTTGAAATACCTACTTTAAAAGATAAAATTAAAATAAAAATTCCTGCTGGCACTCAATCTAATACTATCTTCAGGCTGAGAGGCAAAGGAATTAAAAAACTGGATGATGATGATTTTGGAGACCAATTGGTTAGGGTTGTTGTTAAAACCCCTGTTAAGATGAATAGAAAGCAGGAAGAATTGCTGCATGAATTTGCAAAGGAAAACAAAGAGAAACTTAAAATAGAGAAAGGATTTTTTGAGAAAGTTAAGGACGTGTTCGTTTAAGCCCTTTATTCATCACATTTATATACTATTTTTCTTTTTCTTGCCTGTGGCGAACTTTCAGATTATTTTTGATGATTTTATCCTACATCAATTAAAGAAAGAAGGAAATAACAAGCAGAAGAGAGAACTACTCTCAAAGATATTTGATAATATTGAAGATAAAGGTCCAGATGCTGGTAAACTTGTTGATTCCCACCTTTTTATTTATGAAATGAAACTGAAAAGACCCCCTCTCCGATTATATTTTAAGCATATTAAATATTCTAATCAAATATACCTTTTTCAATATGAGATGAAAACTAGTGAAGAAAAGCAAAAGAAAACTGTTCATAAACTAATTGAAAAAGCAAGAAATCTTTTTTCGCTAAAACCCTAAATCTTTTCTTGTAAACATCCTTCCTTCTTTGAGATTTTTCTCAAATTGCAGAAGTCTTTTATAGAGAGAGGTATTTCTTAATATCGTAATCTCACGCCTCATCTGAATATACTCAAATTTCGGTATTGTTATTGTTTCTTGCATAAGGATTAAAACATTTTTCTATTTAAATATTTAACTCTTTTTAAGTTTTATAATATTAAGGGTGTTTGTTTAATCTTGTTTTTCATATCTTCCAAACATTTTTATAAGCCTTAAGGAGTAAAGAAACAACATGAAATTTTCATTAAAAGAATTTATTCAGGAAAAGTATCTTGAGGGTAGAGAGAGGGATAAAATTGCTAAAATGTTTAGAAAAGATAAGCCTTTTCCTCATTTTGTTTTAAAAGATTTTTTCCTTAGAGAGAAGATTATTGAGTTATTAAAAGGATTGAGCAAAGAAAAATTGTATGAAAAGGAGAGTGATTTGTTTAAGTTTATGCAAACCAATGATTTGAATTTTTCTTCCTGCAAGGAGATTAAAGAGTTTAGAGATTTTTTAATTAGCAATGATTTTATTTCTTATCTTTCTGATATTACTGGATTCAAATTAAAAAAAGGAAAAATAGATTTGTTTGGAAGTGTTTATCAAGACACGGATTACTTGTTGTGCCACGACGATAAACTTGAGGGAAGGAAAATTGCTTTTAATGTGTATCTGAGCAATTTTAAAGAGAATGAAGGCGGGAGTTTAAATCTTTTTGCTAGTAATGATGGAAAACCATTGAAGATTGAAAAAGAAATTATTTCAAGGTTTAATACATTTGCTATATTTGAGGTTTCTGAAAAATCTTTCCATGAAGTTTCTGAGGTTGTTGTTAATAAACAGAGAATTGCCCTGTCAGGATGGTATTATGAAGCCTTTTTTTCTTTACAAAAGAAAAAAACCTTTGGGAAACAAAAGAAAGTTTATCGCGAATTTGGTGGATTTAAAAATGATTAATCCTCTTTATTTAAAAAAAGAGAATATTAGCGAGATTAAAAGAGAATTATCTAAAAATGGAATAATTGTTTTGAACGATTTTTTATTGAATAAAGAGTATAAAAAGATTAAAAAGAATGTTTTAAATCTAAGATATAAACATGAAATTAATCTGATGGAATATAAACTTAGTTCTGCTGAATTTGAATTGTCTGAAAATGTTAAAGAATTTTTGCTTAATATTTTTGGTTTGCCTGCGATGGAAATTAAAGCTTATTCTCTTAGACATAAAGATTATTGGCTGCTGCATGGCAAAAACAATTATGAGTTTATTCTTGATTTGACAAACAACTGGAATCCTGGATCTGGGGGTGTGATTTGCTACAGAGATGACAATGGGGATGCTATCAAAATTCCATGCTCTGAAAATTCTTTGGTTATAGTTAAAAATAAAAAATTAAAAAGATATATACATTATATAAATCATTATGCAGGAAAAAATAAAAGAGTTTTTGTTCTTGGAAAGGCTTGCTAAAGATTTATAAGTAAGATAGATTCAGGCACCGATATGTTATACGGGCATTATTTATTATCGATGGAAGAGGGCGAACTTCTTAAGGGGGTTGAAGCATTTCCAGATGTTTTCTCTTCTTTGTATGACTATCTTCCAATTGTGGAAGATTTTAGAATATTAAAGCGTTCTTCAGGGTGGCTGGGGGTTACAAGAATGCGTTTAAACGAAAATGAGAGTGTGGGATTGAGGAAGCTTCTTGAAAGATTAAGAAAACTTGAGGGGGATGAGGATGTTGCAATGCAATCTAAGCTTGCAGGAGGGGAAGGTAATTATTTGTTTATAGATTCGGGAAGGAAGCTTCTTAAAAATTTAGAAAGGAGGCATTGTTTAAGTCATCATATTCAAGAATTGAGAAGGAATATTCATTATTATGCCCAAGCTTATGGAGAGAATTTACCAGAAAGCATTTAGATATTAATATTAAAAAAATTGACAGAACTTTCTCTAGAAAAATAAAATAAAAGAATTACTCTTCGTAACCTTCCATAAATCCTGCTTCCCAGTCGTTGATTTCGTCGCTGTCCAGCAAGTCTTCTCTTCCAGAGCCTGTGTAGACATCTTCTTCCATGAAATCCTGGGTTTCAAACTCTTCTGATGATTTTTTCTTCTTGTTCATTTTCATTTTTCCTCACCTAAGGTAATGGAAAATTTTAAATATATATAGTTACTCTATATATTCCATATAAAACATATACAGGGGGGTTATGGAAAATCATAGAAAACTAATTAAATTTGGAACCAGCTCTTATGTTATTAGCCTGCCAAGCAGATGGATTACAAAAAATAAACTTTCTAAAGGGAGCAATCTTGTTGTTAATGAAAGCCTAAATAATGAACTTATACTCTCTATAGGCAGCACTGAAAAATCAGAATATAAGAAGGAGATTGTTATTGAACTCAAAGGGAAAGAAGCCACTCAATTAAAAAGGGAGATTATATCTTGTTATATAAATAACTATAATCTTGTAAAAATTGATGGGGAGAATATTCATAAATTCAAAAAAGAGATTCAGGATGTTTTAAGAACTTTAATGGGTTTTGAGATAGTGGAGGAAAACTCTAGAGGTATCGTCCTAAGAGATTTTATAGATTTGGGTGAAGTTTCATATGAAGAAATTTTCCGTAAAATTGATGTTATTATTAAATCTATGATGGAAGATATTAAGCTTCTCCCAAAGAAAGACATTTCTGAAAATATAGCTTCACGTGATGATCAGGTGAATAAACTCGTATATCTTCTTATGAGGAATATGAGGTTTACACTTGAATGCCCTCATCTTGCTAATGAAAAAAACCAAATGAATGTAAAATACATTCTCAATGCTTGGGATACCCTGCTGAATATTGAAAGGGTTGCTGATGGAATAAAAAGGATATCGCGAAAAATGGGAAGAATTAGAAAGGATGCAAAAACCTTTTCAGATATGCTTAGAATTTTTACAGAAATCGAGAGTTTTTACAAAGAAACATTAAAAACTTATTATACCTGCGATGTAAAATCTGCTTATAACCTGTCATTAAATAAGAGAAGGCTTGCTGATGTTTGCAATAAGCATCATGAAAAATATTGGGGGGTTAAGCAAGTACCCATAATTTTAGAGAGCTTTAAAGATGTTATTTCATCGATCCATAATATCCTTAGAAGAGTCTATAGTTAAGAAAGAATAACAATCTTTTTAAAGCTAAGGGTTCGATTAAAATAGGGGTTTAAATTATTTATTAATCTAGATATGGAAACAATTTCTTTAGCTCAGAAGGAGAGAATGAATGGCCATTCTCTTAAACAAAGGATTGATAGAGAGGATTATGTGATTGGGCCAAATTTTGATTATCCAAGAATATTAACAGAAGGGGGAAATTTAGCGTATCTTGCAAAAAGATATCCGCATTTTGATTTTAATTCTATTGCTTCTACAAGGATTCCTACTTTGAATGAACCTGAAGGAATACAAATAAAAGGAAATTCCCAGAAAATAGAACTGAGGGACACCCATGGAAACGCTTTTTATTTATTCTTAAAAGTAGGGTGGAAGGGTGATACTCCTAATGATATTTCTTATAGTCAGACTATGCCTCCTGAGGAGAGTGTAAAATACCAATATGACCAAATGCTATTTTGGAGAGAGGCTGGGTTAAGGACCCCTCTTGCTTTAGGTTATTTCACTGTTGCCCACAGGGGATTTGAGAAACATTATCTTTTGATGGATTTTTTAATGGGAAATTCTCTTGACATTGATTTGTTAGCACTTCGCAAATCTCAATCTTATTTGAAAACTCCTGAAGCAAAGATCAGACATTCTGCAAAGGTTCATGAGTTTCAAAAGATTTTAACCAATGAAAAAAATGAGCTTATTGAATCAGGAGTCAGGGTTATTGGAGATTTTTTTACCCAGGGAACATTGCATCTTGATGAAAAAATTAAAATAGAACCTTCTTTTTCAGTTTATTCTCCTCATAATAGGCAAAAACATTATGGTTTACAGCGTTCACAGCATTATTTTGAAAGATTGCTTAAATTTTTGTTTAAAATTCCTGAGATGAAAATATCTCATGCAAAAAGAAAAAGCTTTTCTCAAAATGAATTTTCCGGAATTATTAAACATTTTCTTGCGCCTTTGCTTGATGAATCAAGGGATGTTTATATTCTTGGGGATGCTTATCCTAACAATCTAAGAGGGGGTCCTGGATCTAATGGGGTTAAATTGTCTTATCTTATTGATGCTGAACGCACCATGATGGGGCATCCTGCTCATGATTTAACAAGATTTTTGAATTCACATCTTATTGAATTAACTTTGGGAGAAGAGGCTGATTTTGTTTCTCGTGCTTATGATTCCCATGCTGATTTTTTGAAATCTCACGGTTTAGATAAGGCTGAATTCTTGAGAGAATATTTCTTGTTGTCTTTTATTACCCGTCTGTCTGATATGGGAAGAAGAGCTTCAGATGATCCTAAAATGAATAAACAAAATCGTTTTCCTCCTCGTGAAAGAGGATATGATTATCATCAGAGCATGATTCATTTTCCAGAACCCTCGGATATTGCACCGCGTTCTGTAGGTTATCCTTCTGTTTCAGATTCTATTGTAACTCAAAGAAAATCTCTTCAGGATAGATTTTCAGGCATGCTTGAAAAAAGAGTTAATTTGCCTCTTGAGAAAGAGGATGTTTTGAGCATTGGAAAATTATCTGAATTTTTACAATCTTGCGGAATTGTGTAGTCAGCACAAGACTTAAAAACTAATTTTTTCGTTACTTATTGATGGCTTCTTTCTTAATGAAGCTTGAGGATAAAATGACAAAGACAAGAGCATTGATATGCTTATTTACTGGACATGTGGACCATGGCAAATCCAGATTAATCGAGGTTATTTCTGATTTGCATATTCTGGATAAGGAAGCTGGGCAGATTACTCAGACAATCAGTGCTGTAAATGTTGGGATGCAGAGAGTAAAAACTGTTTGCGGGGTGTTGATGCAGGGATTAAATGCGAAGATTCCTGGTTTTTTATTGATTGACAGTCCTGGGCATGCTGCTTTTACTAATTTAAGAAAACGTGGAGGGAACCTTGCCGATATCGCTGTTTTGGTTGTCGATATCAATGAGGGGATATTGGAACAAACTTTGGAAGCTATTGATATCTTGAAGCAGTATAAAACTCCTTTTATTGTTGCTCTGAATAAAGTTGATTTATTGCCTGGATGGAAAAGAAAAAATAATGGGCTGATGAAGAATATTAATCTGCAGAGTGATGAAATTGTGCAAGTTTTGGATACCAAGATTTATGAGATTGTTGGCAAATTATATGACAAAGGGTTTAATGCTGAAAGGTTTGATAGGGTTGAAGATTATGGAAAACAAATTGCAATTGTTCCTGTTTCTGCCAAGACAAAAGAAGGGGTTCCTGAATTGCTTTTGGTTTTAACAGGGCTGGCTGGAAAATTTCTTGAGAAGGGATTGCAAGTTGAGGTTGAAAAACCTGGAAAGGGTGTTATTTTAGAGGTTAAAGACCAAAAAGGCTTTGGGAATGTTCTTGATGTTATTCTGTATGATGGAAGATTAAATGTTAATGATGTCCTTGTTATTGGCAATTTGGATGAGGCTTTGGTTACAAAAGTTAGAGGGTTGTATTGTGGGAATGTTCAAGTCCAAGGAGTGGATGCTGCTGCTTGTGTGAGGGTTATAGCTGCGGAGTTGAAAAATGCCCTGCCTGGAATGCCTTTTATTGTTGGAAATAAAAATCTTGAACAAGCAAAAGAAATTGTGCAGGGAGAAGTTGGAGAGGTTGTTTTGGAGATGGATTCCAATGGTGTTGTGGTTAAAGCTGAATCTTTGGGAAGTTTGGAAGCCCTGATTAATTTATTGAGAAAAGAAGATGTAAAAATTAAAAGAGCAAGTGTTGGAGAAATCTGCAAGAAAGATATTGCTGAAGCTAAATCTGAGGATGAGCTAAACCAAGTTATCCTTGGGTTTAATATTAATCCTGGAAGAGTTGAAGGTGTTGAGGTTATTACTGGAGATGTTATTTATCATATTGTTGAGAATTATAAGAAGTGGTATGATACTAGGAAAACTGAACTGGAGGCTAAGAAGATTGAAAAATTGGTCAGACCATGCAAATTAAGAATTATTCCAGGGTATGTGTTTAGGCAAAATAATCCTGCTGTTGTTGGCGTTGATGTTCAGGTTGGGATGTTGAAAGTGGGCATCCCTGTTATGGATGATAATGGCAAGAAAATTACAGAGGTTAAGAGCATTCAGGAAGATGGTGAGAATGTCAATGATGTTTATGAAGGAAAACAAGTTGCTGTTTCTCTTCCAGGGGTAACTGTTGGAAGGCAAGTATTTGAAGGATTAATAATGTACAGCGATATTCCTGAACAGGATTTTAAAGCTTTTAAGGAGATGAAAAAGTTTTTGAAACCTGGAGAAATTAATTTATTGAAAGAGATAGCTGATATTAAAAGAAAAACAAATATGGTGTGGGGTGTCTAGACAATTTTTTTTCTTAGAAAGCACAAGTTGACTCGTCAACTGTGCCACAGTTCATTGCAATGAACTTGTGGAAAAAACATTGTATTTAAAAAAGAACTAAGGATGTATCCATAAAAAGAACAGAATGACGTTGTATTTAAACACTAAAATCCCCAGAGAATCACTAAAATCCTTTGGGATTTTGGTGTGCAATCTGTCAAGGACACGCTAAGATTCAGCAGAATCTGGCGTGCTCAAGAACAGTTGTTCTTGACAGATTAGCGAGAAAAAAACCCTTGGAAAATAAAAGAAACAGACAAACAAAAAGCTTATAAAATGCTTTTGGAGCAAGTTATCTATGGAATTAAAGATTGTTGTTAATAAACCCTTTTTAGAAAAAAGCGTTTGCGGAAAAAGAATATGGAATTAAAGATTGTTGTTAACGATGGGAAAAATGGAAAAAGCTATGCCAAAACTCTTCCTGATAATGCTGATTTTGTTGGGAAGAAACTTAAAGAAAAAATTGATGGAAATGTGCTTGGATTATCTGGATATGAATTTGAGATTACTGGCGGGAGTGACAAGGCTGGATTTCCGATGAGAAGAGACATTGATGGGGTTGCTCGAAGGAAACCTCTGGTTACTTCTGGTGTTGGAGCTCGAGGATTAAAAAAAGGGCAGAAAGCCAGGAAAACTGTTTGCGGGAATATTGTTGTTCAGGATACAGCTCAATTGAATTTTAAAGCTGTTAAATACGGCAAGGATTCCTTAGCCAAATTATTTGGCAAAGAAGAGAGCCTTTCTTTGGAAAAGAAACCCTCGGGAAAGAAAGATGATGAGAATGTTGCTGAAGCAAAGGAAGAGAAGAAAGAGCATAAAGAAGAGCCTTTTAAGAAAAGCCTCGGGAAAAACGAAAAACCCTCTGAAAAGAAACACGATGATAAAAAAGAAGTTAAGGAGAAATGATGAAATCCTCGCCTTATCCCATGTCTACGATTGTTCTAAGAGATTACCTGAACGTTATTCGAGCATGCAGCTATTTAACAGAACAATTAGGATGCCAAACCTCGACCAGTAATTCTAACTTTGTCGAAAGAGTGTTGCTCAAAGATCACCCCCATCGACGTTATACTCTTACCTCTGCATATTTAATAAGCTGGGCTGTTGATTGGTCTAATGTTTCCTATCAGGTTGCATCAACGACATATCGTATTACGCCTTTAGGAAATGAAGATATGCTTTCTGAAGAAAGATGTGAGGAGCTAAAAACGGGATTGGATAGCTTGATTCAATCTTCTTTAATGCCTGTTGATGAAATGAATCCGGGGGATAATGCTTCCAAGAGTTCTTAGGTATACTAAAGAAGATTTAGAAAGAGAGATAGAACAATTTAGAAAAACTGAAGATTGTATGGGTTTTGCGCTTAATGGATTTTTAAATAATTTCTTTTGCAATGCACCTTATGGGTCCTATCGAGCACAATATGAAGATTTTGGATGGATGGATATTGTTGCGGGAGATAATTCAGCTCTTAAAGATATGAGATTTGGAGATGTTTTAAAAGGACAAACAATTAAAGAATTTTTTAGCGAAATTGATGATTCTTTACATCACTTTGGAATTTCTCTGTTAGATGTTAGGGGGTTACAGGGAAGGAATTTGGCGTTAAAAACTTCTCAAGCCAGACTTGAGCTTAATGTTGAGCTTGTTCATCCCTACATTGATTTAAGATGCAAAGGATATTTGCATTATCCTGATTTAGTTGCTTAGCACTTTTTTTAATAAACCCTAATTGAGTTAGCTTAATGGGCACAGGCGATGTGCCGCCTCGTGAAACCTGCACTAAAAAATCTGAAAGAAAAGTTTTAAATACGCATTAAAGATATTGCTTTTATGGTTAAAAAGAGAGTGGTTAATAATTCTAGATTGAAACATAGAAATATTTTAAGATTAACAAGAAATTCTTATTTGCTTGGATTGATTGGAGGGGTGATTACTTTATTGGTTAGTTTGTATTTACTTTGGAGACTTTCTTTTGCAGGGGCTTTGAATCTTGATTTATTGGGAGCCAGTGTGTTTATGCACTTGCTTATCGGTTTGTTGATGATTCTTTCTGTTTTCTTATTGAGAAAAGAACATCATAGTTTTTCTGGAAGTGTGATGCTATTATGCACAAGCATAATTGGATTGAATTTTGCTTCTGGATTGCTGATTGGGCCTTTGTTTGGGATTATTGGTGGGATTTTAGGATTGTCTGAGCATGAGAAGATGATTAAGAAACATCTAGAATAAGCATTTTCTTTAGTTCAAGGTCTGAAAGACTTGAACAATAGTCAAACGCTAAAATTCTGAAAGAATTTGGTGTGTTCAAGAACAATGGTTCTTGACAGTTCAAGGAACTTGTGACTAATCCTTAAGGCAAAAGAAACTAGGAATGTGTAAACACCGTATCTCTTTTTAAAGTTTTAGGTTTTTATTAACTTATGGTTCATGTCTATGGGGTTACTCACAGTTTTGAAATTACTTCGATAATGGGGACTAAGAATTGCGTATTAACTCCTAGCAATGGTTTTCTTTCAGCTTTGGAAAGATTGCCTGGGAAAAGAAGGATTGGGTTGGAATCGCTTTCTCACGGAGATTGGCGCGAAATTGATATTGATTTAGCTGCTCTTGGAGAAGATGCGTGCCGTGAGTTACGACCAAGATTTAATCATAGTTCTGATCTCTATTGGGATGTCTTGAGAAGAAAATGCGAAGATTTGGGACATGAAGTTTTTTTTATTGAAGATGTGGAAACTTGGAAAGAGTATAATCGAGCAGTTATAGCTGCTGCAAAAAGAAGTACGCGAAATATCTATTCTCATAAGGGAGACTCTGAATCAATCTATCATAGACGACTTGTTCAACACAACACGAGCAACGGAAAAGCTCATCTTCTTACGAGAAAGATTCATGAGATTGATAGGGATGATGCCTTTCTTCGTGCAATCCAGAAGAATAATTTGGATGATGTTATCGTTGGTGTAGGGCATAGCGATTACTGGATGCTTCATAAACAAGAAATTTTTGATTGGTTAGGTATTTCTTTTGAGAAGTATGCAACAGAGAGATGGGATTTTGAATACGGATTTCCAACTTCTCATTTTTTATCATCAGACATTCCCGACCTTGAAGTTGCATACGAAAGAGAGAGCTTGAATAGGATGTTGAGGGCTGCTCAAGGGAAGAGAATATCTGATAAAAAACCAGATTATGTTGGGATTTGGGATGTTATGGACCCTACGGAAGGATATTTTGAGTTGTTTATTGAGGAGCAATACCAGAATGGTTGTGTGAGTGGAAGCATTGAAGACTGCTTAGGGAGCGCAAAATTTAAGGGGGAGATGCATGAGGATGAGTTTAAATTTACTAAGACTTATATTCCTGGAAGATGTGCTGCAGATGCTGTTCATAAACCTATTCGGTACGAGAGCAGAGGAGGAAATGGTCAATTCTCTGGATATTTTTATGTTACTGATTTTGGAGTAGCATTTTATCTTACCCAAGATATTAAAGAAACCCCTTTGCAAATGTCAGTTCATTGGTGTGAGCTTAACGAAAGTAAATAACTTTTTGTTTTAGGTGTTAATACAAACTTTTAAAAACCTCTCTTTGACGATAGGTTTATGGGAAAAGCTTATGGATTTTTTAAATGTGATGCTTCTTTAGAGAAAATTGAAGCTGAAATTCCTGTGATTAGAAGAGTGTCAGAAATTCCTGATTTGGTACAGCTTAGTTTTATGAAAGCTGAAGATGCTCATTACTCTACCCCTAAGATTATGGAGTTTTTGGAGGAGAGTATTAAGCATGGATGGAATTATCATGTTAGGGCTTTTTATCCTAGTGTGCCTCCTGAGAAAACTGCTGATGAGCTTGTGCTGGTTATGCAGGGGGTTTTATTCTTTATCTTGATAATGGGGAATGGAAGGTTCGGGATTAATCAACCAAAAGCTTAAAAACCACAAATTTAAAGAATTTTTATATGACTGAGAGCCTTTCTTTTGAAAAGAAACCCTCGGGAAAGAAAGACGATATGGAACATAAGGAAAACAAAGAATCAAAAAATGCAAGTCAACCTGAGGTAAATATAGGATTAGTGGGGCATGTTGACCACGGAAAAACTACCTTATTAGAAGCTCTTTCTGGCAAGTGGACTGATACTCATTCTGAAGAGGTTAAACGAGGGATTACAATAAGACTGGGGTACGCTGATGTCGCTGTTTACAAGGATGACAAAGGATTTACTATCGATGAGAAGACTGGAAACAAGAAAAATACTTTTATCAGGAAAATAAGCTTTATCGATGCTCCTGGACATGAAACATTGATGGCTACCATGTTATCCGGGGCTGCAATCATGGATGGAGCTTTGTTATTGATTGCTGCAAATGAAGTTTGCCCTCAACCACAGACAAGAGAGCATTTGATGGCTCTGAATATTACAGGAATAAAAAATATTATTATTGTGCAGAACAAAATTGACCTTATTAGTGAAGAAGAATCTATTAAGAATTATGAGGACATTAAGACTTTTGTTAAAGGGACGATTGCTGAAAATGCTCCAATAATTCCTGTTTCTGCCCAGCATAAAATTAATGTTGATGCTTTGTTAAATACGATTCAGGAATTAATTAAAACTCCTGAGAGAGATAATAACAAAGATTCAAGATTTTACATTGCAAGGAGTTTTGATGTTAACAGGCCTGGGGCTGATATTGATAAATTACAAGGTGGTGTTTTGGGAGGGGCTTTAAAACAAGGCAAATTAAAAGTTAATGATGTTATTGAGATTAAGCCTGGATTTAAAATGGACGATGGGAAATGGCTGAGTTTGGAAACAAAGATTGTTGATTTTAAAACTGGAGGAGAATCTGTTAAAGAGATTCATCCTGGCGGGTCTGTGGGAATATTGACTGAACTTGACCCAAGCATTGTTAAATCAGATAATTTAACTGGAAGTGTTGTAAGCTTGAAGGGAAAATCTCCTGTTGTATATCATGAATTGACTTTAAAACCTAAGTTGCTTGAACGAGTTGTTGGAGCTAAAGATGACTTGGTTGTTGAGCCTATTAAAAAGGCAGAGATGCTGATGCTGAATGTTAATTCTGCTGCAACTGTTGGATTGGTTGATGAGCTTAAAAAGAATCAGATTCACGTTCGATTGAGATTGCCTGTTTGCGCTGATAAAGGAGATAGAGTAACTATTTCCAGGAATATTGGGAGCAGATGGCGTTTGATTGGTTATGCTGTGCTGGAGTGATAATCTTACTCTGAGAATCCTAAAGCTATTCGCAATCTTTTTTCTTCATCAGGGTTTAATCTTCCTGAGCCATTTTGACCATTGATTCTTACTGAGTCTGGCCAATTGTCAATGTATTTTTTAAGAAACCTCCCGACATCCTCGGGATTATTTCCTTCTGAGAAAGTATCTACTAATTCCCCTAATTCATTTGCTGCTGCTCCGTAGAATAATTCACCAATCTTATAATACTGAATCTGGGGGGTTTGTCTTGCGATGTGTTTAGGAGAATAAGAAAACATTTAAAAGTGTTGTTTTTTTCTTATTTGCATGAGGAAAATAAAGTTCTCTAGGGAAGAGATTAGAGATTTGATTAAGGCATGGCTGGCAATAAGTATTGCATTTGGCATTGTGCTTGGAACTGCAAAGATTTGGAGTGTTGACTTTATTTATAGCTTTATTTTGGCTGCTTTAACTGTGGGAGTGGGATTTTTATTGCATGAGCTTGCTCATAAGATTGTTGCTATAAGATATGGATTGTGGGCTGAATTTAGGGCTTGGAATATTATGCTGGTTTTTATGATTGTTTTGGCTTTGCTTACTGGATGGGTTGTTGCTGCTCCGGGAGCCGTGTTTATTCTAGGGCAGGTTGGAATTGTAAGGAATGGTAGAATAAGCGTTGCTGGACCGATTGTTAATTTGATTTTAGCTGCGCTGTTTTTGCCTTTGTTGATTTTTTCTACTGGATTATTGCAGACAATTGGGCAGTATGGATTTGCAATAAATACCTGGCTGGCTTTGTTTAATATGATTCCTGTTTGGAATTTGGATGGGAAGAAAATATTTATCTGGAATAAAGCTGCTTACTTTACCGTTGTTGGAATTGGGATAGGATTTATGGTGTTGAATGCGTGGGTGTTTTAAGCTCTTGACATAGACTCTTCTGGCAGACTTGATAAGTGTTTTCTAAAAAGAAATTTTTCACTTAGGTCTGGATTACGCCCTATTATATTATTAAATGATTTGTAATAATCTTGTGGTGGGAGTTTTGCCATGTTAATTCTATCTATAATTGGGATAATAATACCTACCTAAAATAGACATACCTGATACCCATTGATTAGTTATTCTTCTATCCTCGGACATTATGTTGTCTATTATATTGTCAATAAGTTTGCCGAATAAGAATTTATCAGCCACAGATGGTCTGAATGCATCTGGACATCCATCTAAAAAAATAAAATGCGTAAGGGTGTAACCTGATTCATAATATTCTTCCACATATTCTGCACAATGAACCATGCCATTAAGTAATGCTCTTTTTACTTCGGATTTATCTTTGCTAAATATCCCCTCTGCCATTTTAACTTAGTTTAATATCTCCTGGTGTTTTAAATGGATAAAGCCCCCTGACTCTTTCCAGAAATTCTTTAGAAGAATAAACTCTGCCAATTTGAAATCTTGTAGTTTGCATAATCATTCCTGAACCATTCCAAATGTTTAAATCATCTGGGTTATTGTGGGTTGTACACTGGTCTTTTTTACATAACCCACAGATACTATCTCCATGAGAGCCATCTGTTATTAAAACACAAATGTCATCTTTGGAAATTAGCTTAGAGAACAAGTTTCGCATTTCTTTAACAAACCCTGCCCCGTATCCATATCTTTCAGCTTCATGCTCTTGGATAAGTTTTCCATTTATGTGATATTGAACAAACGTGCTGATGTGGTGGGGTCTTATGCAAATTAATTGGGTTGGTTCTTCATTAATCATTTTAAATTAGTTTGCGTTATATTTTTCTCCTAATTCTTTTCTAAATTTTATATAACTATCATAAGAAACCCCTTGTTTGCTATAGAGCTGCACCAAAATTTCTTCATTGACAAGCATTCCATTAAGAATAATCTTTAAGTTTTTTATTGTGTATTCTAGCTGTTCTTTTTCTTCCGGTGCATCTCTGAGGAAAAATCTGATATGCCTGAATCCAACCTTAAACTGCCATGAAGCGTTCTCTAAGTCTTTTCCATGATAGAGTCTTGATAAAAGATTTGAGGTGTTGCTTATATCAATTTGATTCCTAATAAAGATATCTTGGTCAATATTTAGGATTGTTGGGAGTTCTTCTTGAACTACTTGTTCTACTGTTGGTTTTCGATAGAGCTCGTCAATTCCATTAAAGAATGCAGTTGCATCTACAACCTCATACCCTCCTTCATGCAGATGTTTCTTGAGTTTATCAGATGTCTCATCAATTTGTTTTTTTCTTCTTTTCTTTGCCATTTAATCTTACACCTGCTGCTCCTTTAAAAAATTCTATCTTTCTTGTTTGTAAAATGAATGATAATGCTCTTGATATAAATTTGTGCCATTTTCTATTTCTTTCCTTCCTCTAAAAGCACTCTTGCATCTAATACATCAAAATATTGATTGAGGTCTCCTCTCTGAGGGATAGGAGTTGTTAATAATCTTCTCCAATCTACTTCTTGTTTAATCCTCCAAACCATTTCAATGGGGAATAATCTATGATTAATGGAATTGACCATATCTTCTCTTACATAGCCTTCTAAAACAACGGGAGTTTCTATAAACTCTATCTTATCAGCACGGCAAAAAGCTTCGGTTGCAGCAGCATCAAATTCATCTTCATGGTAAAATCCCGGATGGTTGAGCCTTGGTTCTCTCTTTTTATCAAATAAAATTTTCGTGCCCCTCATACAAGATAGATTCCGATAACTCTCTTGTGTTGTTCCTAGATACATAGTAAGTTTTTGCTTATTCATTTTTCTTCTTCCATTTTAATTATGATGATGCATATCGTTGTTTGCTGTTATGACCCTTGCTAGAGAGTTTACTTTATCTCCTTCTTTTAATTTCATCAATCTTACTCCTTGGGTGTTTCGGCCAATGGTTGAAATTCCTGAGACTGGTGTTCTGATAATAACTCCTTTTTGAGAAATGAACATGACTTCATCGTCATCCATAACTGTTTTAATTCCAACTACATTTGAGTTCTTTGAAGATGATTTTAAGTGCTTGGTTAAGATGTTTATTACCCCTTTTCCCCCTCTCTTGATTAATCTATACTCGTCCATGTTTGTTCTTTTACCATTTCCATTTTCTGTAATTGTTAATAATGTTGCATCTTTCTTTGCAATTTCCATTCCTATGACTGCGTCGCCTTTTTTTAATCTTATTCCTCGAACACCTGAAGCTGTTCTGCCCATGATTCTTACATCTCTTTCATCAAATTTAACTGCTAACCCGTATTTTGTTCCTATAATCATGTGCAATACACCAGGGGTTAATCTTGCTTCTACCAATTCATCATTATCTTCTAAGGTAATTGCCTTGATACCAGCTTTTCTTGGGTTGGAGAACTTTGTTAATGATGTTCTCTTTACTTTACCATTTTTCGTGGCGAACATGATAAATTGTTTTTCATTGAATTCTTTAATAGGCAAGATTGCGGAGATTAATTCTTTCTCTTCTAAAGGTATTAAATTGATTATTGCTTTTCCTTTTGAATATCTACCTGCTTGAGGGATTTTATATGCTTTCAACCAATAGACCTTTCCTAGATTGGAGAAGAATAATAAGTAATTGTGGTTTGAGGTTACAAATAAATGCTCCACAACATCTTCTTCTTTTGTTTCTGCCGCAATGACTCCTGTTCCTCCTCGCTTTTGCTGTCTGTATTCTTCTAATTGGGTTAATTTAATATATCCTGTTTTTGTTGCTGTTACAACAATATCTTCTTTTTTAATTAAATCTTCGTCTTCTATGTCAATGACTTCCTGGTCTAAAATTTTTGTCTTTCTTTTATCTTGGTATTTTTCTTTTATTTCGATTAATTCTTGTTTAATTATTCCAAGAATTTTTATTTCTGATGATAGAATAGATTTTAATTCACTAATTAATTTTACTAGTTCATTGTATTCTTCCTGAATTTTGTTTTGCTCCAGGTTTGTTAATCTTTGCAATCTTAAATCTAGAATAGCTTGGGATTGCAATTCAGATAGCTTGTAATTTTTGATTAATAATTGCTTTGCTACTTCTGGGTCTTTTGATGCTTTAATATCCTTGATTACTGCGTCAATATTGCTTAAAGCAATTTTTAATCCCGCTAAGATGTGGGCTCGAGCTTCTGCTTTTGCCAATTCAAATTCTGTTCTTCTTACTATAACTCGTTTTCTGTGCTGGATAAAATATTGCAATAATGATTTCAAGCTTAGGATTTTTGGCTGGCCTGCTACTAATGCCAACATAATAATCGAGAATGTTGTTTGCAATTGAGTGTTTTTGTAGAGTTGATTTAGGACAATTTCTGGGTTTGCAGAATCCTTTAATTCTATAACTATTCGCATTCCTTTTCTATCACTTTCATCTCTTAAATCTCGAATACCTTCAATTTTTTTTACTTTGACTTGTTCAGCAATTGCCTCTATCAAGGTTGTTTTATTCACCATGTAAGGAATTTCTGTTATGATTATTTTTCCCTTTTCAAAATTTGTTGTTGCCTTAACTTGGATATGGCCTCTGCCTTTTTCATAAGCTTTTTTTATTCCTGATATTCCTGCTATGCTTCCTGAAGTAGGGAAATCTGGGCCTTTGATATAATGCATTAATTCATTTAAAGTGATTTCTGGGTTGTCAACAGCTGCGATTAATGCTTCTGTAACTTCTCCTATATTATGTGGTGGAATGTTAGTTGCCATTCCAACAGCGATTCCTGTTGTTCCGTTGATTAAGAGGTTTGGAATTCTGCATGGTAAGATTACTGGCTCTTGGGTTGAGCCATCGTAATTAGGAACGAATTTTACAGTATCTTTGTCTATATCTATGAGCATTTCTTCTGCTATTTTTGATAGCTTTGCTTCGCTGTATCTCATTGCAGCTGCCCTATGCCCATCGATGCTACCAAAATTACCTTGGCCTTGCACTAAAGGATAACGTAGAGAGAAATCCTGAGCCATCCTTACTAATGCATCATAGACCGCAATATCTCCATGTGGATGAAATCTGCCTAGAACATCTCCAACAATTCTTGCACTCTTTCTTGTTGGTTTGTTATTGAAGAGCTTTTGTTTGTACATTGTGTAGAGAATCCTGCGATGAACTGGTTTTAATCCGTCGTTGACATCTGGAAGTGCTCTTGCTGTTATTACAGACATAGCATAGTCTATGTAAGATTCTTTCATTTCATCTTCAATTAATTTTACCTGGATTGTTTCTGGCATTTTATTTCCTTTCTGATTCTATTTCTTTTATTAAACGAGCGTTTCTTTCTTCATCTGTTTCACGGTTGATGATTTGCTTGAGTGTTTCTTGTTTTCCACGAAATGGTTTTTCTAAAATGTAATTAAAAAGCTCTCTACCATGGGCTTTGTCTAGGGTGTTTGCAGTAATTGCAATTAATGTTGCATCTGTTACTTCTTTTGCTTTTTCAGCCAATCTCAGTCCGAGAGGCTGACCTAAATCTCTTGCTGAAATTCCTAATCCTACAAATGGTCTCTCTGTTATCTCCCCCATCGTGACATCTATGAATAGGTAATCATAGCATTTTGATTGTAATTTCCCGTATCCTTCTTCTACCGTTGATGCTGTATCTACCATTAATGTATTGTCTAATCCTGCGTTTTGCACTAAATATCTGAATGATGTGATTGAACCTTCATTATCATCTACGATTAATGCTCTTAACATTTTACACCTGTTGCTTTTTCTCTTGCTACTCTTAAGAGTTCTCCGAGGTTATTTCCTGTTTTTGAGACTCTGGGGATAATCATTCCTCTGCCTTCAGGCAAAGCATCAATGGCATCTTTGAATTCCGTGGTTCCGGTTCTCTGAACACCATAGGTTGGGAATGCTACAATGAAATAATCTGTTTGAATGCCCGCCCACTTGACGAGTTCTTCTGCTTTAGGCATCCCCATGCTCACACCAAGAACATCCCATGGTTGACGGAGGAGTTGAAACTTTGCATCGCAAAAATCATCTGAGCCGTATATCTCATCTCCTTGGGAATTCAACCTTGTTTTTAATCCGTAGTAAAATATTCTTGCCATGTTAGATTACACCTGCTGCTTTTTGTTTTGCTTCTATTCCATTCAAAAGTTTTATGAGATTACTTAGATTTTTTTTAAATTCGAAACATTGTCTGTAGATTATATCATCAAAAACTTCTCTTTCTTTTCCAAGACCTTTTTCGATTGTATCTTTCCAGTTTCTTTTTACTGCCCCACATAACCCAATTATTAATGTGTCTCTATACCTTGCCCTTGCTCCTTCTGCAAATTGATATGTTGCGACACAATCATGATGAACACCTATTAAATCGTAAGGACCTTTCATCAGCATTTCTTCAGCAACCCAAGAGTTATGGGCACATAAGACCTCTACACCATCAATGGAGAACGTTCTACCTTTTGGATGTATCTCACTATCAAATACACTCGGATCAAAATACAAAATCCTTTTTCTTGGTTGTTGTTCCATTTTATTTCCTATATGTCCAAATTTTTTACCTGGGCTGCGTGTTCGAAGATAAATTTCCTTCTTGGGGCTACTTCTTCTCCCATTAGTATTGTGAAAAGTTCATCTGCGATTGCAGCATCTTCGATTGTGATTTTTTTTAAATACCTCGCTTCTGGGTTTAATGTTGTTTCCCATAACTGTTCTGAGTTCATCTCTCCTAGACCTTTGTATCTTTGGATTGTGCAGCCATCCTGACCTATTTTTGCGAAAAGTTCTTCTAACTTCTTTTCATTATAAATGTAATATTCTTTTTTATCTTTTGTTACTTTGTATAATGGGGGCATTGCTATGTATAGATAGCCCTTTTCAAATATTGGGCGCATATATCTGTAAAAGAAAGTTAATAATAATGTAGCAATATGATGCCCGTCTACATCTGCATCGCTTGTGATAATAACTTTATGATACCTGATTTTTGCAATGTTGAAATCTTCTCCTATTCCAGCACCTAGAGCTAAGATTAAAGGTTGGAGTTTTTCATTTCCAAAGATTTTGTCTACCCTTGCTTTTTCAGTGTTTAACATCTTACCCCATAATGGCAAGATTGCCTGGGTTTTCCTGTCTCTCCCGTTAATAGCTGTGCCTGCTGCTGAGTCTCCCTCTACAATGAATATTTCTGCTTTTTCTGGACTTCTTTCCTGACAATCAGCAAGTTTTCCAGGTAGGCTTCCTGATTCTAAAGCTGATTTTCTTCTTGTTAAATCCTTAGCTTTTCTTGCAGCTTCCCTTGCTTTTGCAGCGTCTGCGCATTTTTGGATTATTGACTTTGCAACTGCAGGATTTTCTTCGAAGAATTCAACTAGTTTTTCATAGACTATTGATGATACTAGGCCTTTTACTTCTGAATTTCCCAGCTTAGTTTTTGTCTGACCTTCGAATTGAGGTTCTGGAATCTTAACTGAGATGATAGCTATAAGTCCTTCCTGGACATCTTCTCCAATTAATTTTAGGTCTGTGAATTTTGCTTTTTTAATATAATCGTTGACTGCTCTTGTTAAACTAGTTCTATATCCTTCTTCATGTGTTCCACCTTCAATTGTGCAGATGTTGTTAACAAATGAGATTATTGTTGAAGTGTATGAGGTGTTGTAAATCATTGCTGCTTCTAATTTGATTTGATTTTCCTCTTTTTGGAAGTAGATTGGCTGGGAGATTTTTTCTCTGCCTTTGTTTAGATAATCCACGAATGCTTTTAATCCCCCTGAAAATTGGAAAACTTCGTGCTGATTATTGCGTTCATCTGTGATTTCTATTTTTAACCCTGCATTTAAGAAGGCTAACTCTCTTAATCTCTTTGATAAGATTTCGTATTCATAGACTGTTGAATTGAATATTTCATGGTCTGCTAAGAATGTAATTGAAGTGCCTGTGCCTTCTGCTTTGCCAATGATTTCTAAAGGTGTTTTTGTGATTCCTTTTTCAAATCTTTGCTTATGGATTTTTCCATCGCGCTTTACTTCAACTTCTAACCAAGATGACAATGCGTTGACCACTGAAACTCCGACGCCATGTAATCCTCCTGAGACCTGGTAGGTTTTATGGTCGAATTTACCTCCTGCGTGCAGCATTGTTAATACAACTTCAACTGCTGGTTTTTTTTCTGTTGGATGGATATCAACTGGAATTCCTCTTCCATTATCTATAACGGTAATAGAATTATCTTTATGGATTTTAACCTGAATATGCGTGCAATTTCCTGTCATGGCTTCGTCTATTGCGTTATCTAAGACTTCGTAGACCATATGATGCAAACCACGAGATGAAACATCTCCTATATACATTGCTGGCCTCAGCCTCACTGCTTGTAAGTCCTTTAATACTTTAATGCTGTCTGCTTTGTAACTTTCTGCCATTTTAAGTTTAAACTACACTCCTCAAAATTAGGATATTGAGAGCTATCGTCGAGCCTCTTTTTACTAAAAAGAAGAGGGGTTTGTTTATATACTTTTCCCAGGCTGAAAGTGCCAAATTTGGGTTCTAGAAGGCTTGTAAAGGGCAAAAATATCTTTTTATTGGGAAAGATTTATAAAGGAAAATGAGATATTTTAGCCATGGTTGAAATATCTAAAAAGAAGGGAAAAGGAGCAAGATTCTTAGATGTTTTAAAGAGTTATAAGGATGGCAAGACGAGCCTTGGAAAGGCTGCAAAACAGCTCGATTTAACCATAAGCGAGATGATTGAATTGCTTGCTGAGTTTGGTGTTTCTTCCCCTGTTGATTATGATGAGTATTTAGAAGGATATAAGGCATTTAAGGATGGATTTGGAATTGCTCGGGGAGCAAAACCTTTTGAAAGAGATGATGAGTAATCTTTTTTCTTGATGAGCATTCTTCTATTTGTTACTTTAGAGTAACTACAAAAAGGAAAGGTTTATAAACTTGGAAAAGTGAGGAAAAGTAACACTTTGGAGGTGTTGAAAATGGAAGATTATGGTAAATTAGAAAGATTATTTAGAGAATATGGAGAAGCGATTCAGCAAGCTGTTGATGGTATTAACCATATGTATGGTCTAGATGGCAAATTATCAACAACTAACCCTACAAGGTTTATATCTGGGGTTGGGATATTTAACCTTAGAAAATATCATGCACCTGAATTTATTAGTTCATTAAAACAAATAGTACCTGAATTAGATTTGGTTGCAGCTCTGGAAAATGAGATTAATTACAAAAAATTACCAAAAGATGAAATGTTTCAACGAATAGATGAAATGTTTCAACGAGAAAGAGAAACAGATGGTATGATTAACAGACATATTCCTAATCCCCATCCTGATGGTTTTAGGGGGAAAAAATGAAATTAAAATTATTCAAAGGGGAAAAAGAAGAACCGGTTGAAGAGGCAAAGCCTCAAGGGCCTGGTGCTTATATGATTGGACAGACTATTTATACAGCTTTATGTGAAGCTGCTGAAGAAAATCCTCATGGGATTCAAGTGAGAAATTCTCGCATTCAAGGAAGCTCCCAATACAGAATTGATGTTGGATTTACTCAAGGAATATTGTCTGGGAGAATTTCTGATTTTCCTGCAGAGCAAGGAGAATTATATTGCCAGGTGTTTATCGATACCTTAGAGAAAGGAGCAGAAATTAAGGTTGCTTATGGCAATACCCACCATCCTTCTTTAACACCTTTGTATGAGAGAGACCCTCAACCAAGATACGATAAGATTGAAGGGTTTCAAGGAAATACTTTTAAATCTGTTGCTGAAACATTAGCAAATAAGATAAGAACTGCAGAAAGAAAGATACCGACCCTTACTGATTTGATGGGTGAGCAGAGCTGGAATTAAATTTGGAGGAAAAATGACAAGAAAATTACAACCTATATCAAGAAAATTACCTAGAATAAGGAAATTATTTAAGAAAGAGTTTGATTATGTGACAGATGATGTTTTGAAATTTGAAAAGGGAATCTGGCCAAAATCAGAGCAATGGAACTGCAAAGAAGATTTCCAGGAAGTGTATGAACTGCCTCATGCTGTAAGATTTGGAGCTTATACAGATAGATTAGTTGGCTTTACAATGGGAATGCCTACTGATGTTGCTCGAGATATTTACAGAGAAGATGATGGAAGCCCTACTGACAATTTTGATTTAATTCCTAATGGGCAAGTGTTTTTGTGGGTGGTTGAAGTTGACTCAAATTGGCGTGGACGTAAGGTTGGAAAAAATCTTGTTGACCATGTTGCTCAGTCTTTAGAACGAAAAGGTGCTCAAACGATGTATGCATATCTTCGGGAACCTATTCCTCAGCTTTGTGGAAGAGATGTTGAGGTTATTACTCCTGTTGAGAATTATGCAGGAGATACAGGGAAAACGTATTATCTCAGTAAAATGGGGTTATGGATTTAAGGGATGAAATGAATATAGACATTGGATTATTTGATATTCTATATTATGATACCAGATTGCCTATTAAAACCGTTGCTAGAATTATGGATATATCGGTTGGTGCTCTTCATAAGGCTGTTACTGATGAAGAGAGTTATAATAGAACATTAAGAACTTTAAGCGAGGCAAACATTGTTGCAATGGAAGAGGGAAGATGGAAATATCCTAATAACCCTTTTGATGTTGATTGGGAAAGAGTTAAACAATTAAGAAAAGAGGGGAAATCTTTTGATGAAATTGGAAAAGAGATGGGATATTCTCAGGGGCATAAGATAATCATAAGAGCGAGAAAAGAAGGGCGTTTAGAAGATAATCTTTAGTGGCTGCAGAGGGTTGATAAGGGAGACGCTGGTAGCCCTTATTTCTTAGTCATAATCTCTATAACATCTCGATGCTTTAGAATATGTTCTTTGCCTACTGCTTTTTTGTTTTTGACGTCAATTGCTTTGATGAAATTCTTTGCAATGTCTGCATGAATCTTGAATGCAAAGTCTAATGCTGTTGAGTTTTTTGGAAGTAAGAAACAATCTGGCAAGATTCTGCCTTCTCTGTCTGATAGTTTGTTCATTCCTCCTGGGAAAATTGCAATGTACTCCAAGAACTGGAAAACTGCTTTGTCCAAGCATTCTTGGATTCCTGTTGCATTGTGTTTTTTTAAGACGATGTTTTTGATTAATTCTAAGGCTGTTGATTGTTGAGGATTGAGTTTTTCTTTTTCTAATATTTGAAAATCTTTTTCTCCGGGGATGTATTGAATTAATTTATGCTTTGAAGCTTCTCGTAATGCTAATTCGGATTCTGCTGAGCATGGTATTATTAAATAATTTGGATATTGCTGTTTTATTAACTCTAAGTTTTTTTCTGAATTTGGCATGTCTATTTTATTTGCTGCAATTATCATTGGTTTTGATAACTTTCTTAATTCCTGGGTTAAAGAGAACAATTGCTGTTGACTCCAGATAACAGGATTTTCCGGGAGTTTTAATTTTTTTATTGATTGTTCAACCATGAATTCAGAAACTCTTAATCCTGAGAGTTGTTTTGCTAGTGCTTTTGTGATGTTTTGATGTTCTTGCTGAACGGTTCTTGAAAATTTATCCCATCCTTTTTTTAGGATTGATAGATACCACTGGTCTAGCTCTTCTTCTAAGAAATTAATATCTTTGCTTGGGTTGTGGTCAATTGCGGGTTTTCCTAATTCGTCTGTTGTTCCTGAAACATCTACAACGTGAATTAAGACATCTGCTTGCCTTAAATCATCTAAGAATTGATTGCCTAATCCTGCTCCTGTATGGCTTCCCGGGATTAACCCTGCTACATCTAGTAAATCAACTGGGATGAAACGCTTATGGTTGAGGCAATACCCGAATCTCGGTTGGCATTGCGTGTTGAATTCCTTGTCTGCACAATCTGTTTTAACATAGGCTGTTCCCCTGTTTGGCTTAATTGTTGTAAAAGGTCTTGCTGAGATTTCTACATTTGCTAAGGTAGCTGCTTTGAAGAATGTTGATTTTCCACTGCTTGGCTTTCCTACTAATCCGAGTATCATGATTTTGAGGGGGTGCATAAGTTTAAATATCTTGGGTTATGTTGGAATTTTAGGACTATGAAATTTATTAAAAACATTAAAATCTCTGAATTTAGAGAGAATGATAGAATAGATGATATCTTCTTTGTTAAATTTAAGAAAGGAGTTAATACTTATGCTAAAGGATTTTATTTTGATTTGACCCTAGCAGATAGCTCTGGTAATATTGAGTATAAGTACTGGGGCGGACCTGATGAAGGAAGAATTAGGAATTTGTATGAATCTATTAAACCTGATTCGATTGTTCATGTTCAGGGGAAGATTGGGGAGTATAAAGGCAGGCTGCAGTTTACAACCAATGAACCTTTTCTTTTTGAGGTTTTAAAACCTGAGCAATATAATGATGGGGATTTTGTTAAAGTTTCTCAGAGAGATTTAGAAGAGATGTACTTGGAAATACTGGAGTATATTGAACTTGTTGAAAATGCACAGATAAAAAAATTATTGACTACGGTGTTTCATGATAAAGAATTTGAAAATAGATTTAAAAAGCATCCTGGAGCTATTGAGATTCATCATAATTGGGTTGGAGGATTGATGGAGCATGTGCTGCAAATTTTAAAATATTGCAAGACGAGCTGGGAGATTTTTCCTTTGAATAAAGACTTGTTGATTATGGGGGCTTTGCTGCATGATGTTGGAAAATTAGAAGAGATTCAAGTTACTTCGAGAATTAAAGGAACGAATCGAGGGCAATTGACTGGTCATTTGATTTTAAGCAGTGTTTTTGTTTCAAAGAAATGCGATGAGTTTTTGATTGATAATGAGTTAAAGGATAAGATAATGCATATGATTGTTAGCCATCATGGAAAATTGGAATATGGAACTGTTAAAGAGCCTATGTTTCCTGAGGCTTTGACTTTGTATTTGGCTGATGAGTCTAGCTCTAAGATTGCTGAGATGATTGAGTTCATTGAGAATGCAAGGCAAGGAACTGAAGATGATTTTATGTTCAATAAAAGATCTGGGAAGAATATTCTTTTGAAATAACTATTTTATAATTATTAAAGGAAGATAAATCTCTTCATCGCTTAAACCACCATGATCTCCCTTGTTGTAATTTTTTTTTTCATTCTTTAGAAAGTGATAGATCGCGTAATCTTTTTTCATGATTATTGTATAATCTCCTATCCTTTCTAAAAATCTCTTTGAAGGTTTCTCTAAACCGAAGTAACCTTTTTTAATAAGGTCTTTGCTGTTGTAGAGTGAGCAACAATAACCTAGTTTTGCTTTAACATAATCTTCAAATTCTTTGAATTTACTGAATTTTATATGGCAATAAGCGAAACGAAAATCCCCACAGAATGGCAATTTTAAAGAGTTTATGATTATTGGATGATTGTCTACGTTAATTCTTTTTGATAGAGGAATGTCTATCATGCCGTGATCTGAGGTTATGATCATTGTTGCGTTGGTTTTTTTGGTTAGTTTATCGAAGTTATTGAATCCTTTTGCTAATCTTTTGAAGTGGTCTATGACTTTTTTGCTTTTACTGAAATGTTCGTGACATAATGAATCATGTAAGGGGTAATAAACGAAAATGTATTTTCTTTTCTTGTTTTTGTTTAATACCTTTTTCAACTCTGTGAAACATTGATTAATTGTTGTGTAACTATACACTTGCGCTTTTCCTTTCACCGCTTTTGTGAATGATGAATTGATTATTTTTTTGTAGATGATAATATGGGATTCTACGTTAATTTTATCTGTGAATGGAGAAAGGTTGAATATTTTATGTATCTCTGGCTTGGTTATTGGTTTTCTATTGTTTCTAGATATGTAAGGTAGGGATTTTACTACCTCATTACATTCTCTTAGATAAATATTCCAACCCGTCATTTCATGAGTTAGAGAGGTTGTGCCTGTGAAAAATAGGGGAATTGCTGCGCTTGTGACTGATGGAAATACA
>Ga0209542_10004282_pt1 | contig 29467 bp, 36 predicted proteins | sample RifCSPhighO2_01_FD_184028 | JGI IMG/M metagenome (GOLD analysis project Ga0209542, IMG submission 184028) | Soil microbial communities from Rifle, Colorado - Rifle CSP2_plank highO2_0.1 (SPAdes) (version 2) | ecosystem: Environmental > Terrestrial > Deep subsurface > Rock core/Sediment ... | reverse complement strand
AGCCTTCCTAACTTTTCAGAAAACTTGCTGCTAGTTAAAACAATAGCCAAAGTTTCTGGCGTAGTGACAAAAATATGAGGTGGTTTTTTCAACATCTTATTTCTCTCGTTCTGCGGCGTATCTCCTGTTCTCAAATTAACTCTAATCTCTTGCATTTTTAGATTATTTTTTCTAGCCAGTTCCATAATCTCCTTCAAGGGTCGTTCTAGATTCACAAAAATATCGTTGCTCAAAGCCTTCAACGGCGAACAATAAACCGCATAAATCTTTTCTTCCAGCTCATTCTTCAAAGAAAGTTCAACAAGATAGTTCAAAATACTCAGAAAAGCCGTCAAGGTTTTAGTTCCGCCAGTCGGTGCGCTTATAAGGATATTTTTTCTATCGCGAATATTCTTAACACCATAAAGCTGAGTAGTAGAAAACGCCCCAAACTTAGAAAAAAACCATTCGCCGACTAAAGAGTTCAATATTTTTTTTGTTTCTTCTTCACTCGAAGGTTTCAAATATTCTATTTTGTTCATCGGTCACCATGTTAAAAATTAAGAAAATTTATCAATTTCTAAAAAATAAACACCTTTAAGAACTTTGTGGTATTATCATCCAAATGCCAGAAATATCCAAAGCGAAAAAGGAAAAAATCCAGGAACAAATCCTGCACCTCCTATTTACTATCTCTCCAGATTCGACCTTTACAAACAAAATAGCTCGGGAAATAGCAAGAGACGAGGAATTTACAAAATATTTACTTCAAGAGTTAAAGTCAAAAGATCTTGTCTCCGAGGTCAACAAAAACCAATTAGGTTCGCAATACATTAGGAGACAACGTTGGAGATTGTCTAATAAAACTTTTCAAGTATACAACAAATACCAATAATGCTTTTATATAGCATCGGATTCAAATAATTGATCAGAATATCTGATGCTATATTCGGGGGAAATAAAAAGAGCAATCATTTATTTATTTCCTCCGTTATATTTAATTGAGGTAGTTTTTCCATGGATGATTTAATTCGCGAAGCCTTCAAAAAAGTCAAAGAAGACATATCACAGCTCAGAGCCCAACTTATATCTCTTGTAGACCAAATAAACGGACTTAAACGAACATCTATACAGACAGATAACCCGACAGATAAACAGACACTCCCCGATTTCTATTCGACACAAAACCAGACAGACAAGACAGACACAAAAATCTTTAATCCTAATCGTCATCTAGAGACTCCTAAAACACAAAAATTTGGTATTTCCATAGGAAATAAAGGGGTTCAGACAGACAGACAGACAGACAGACAGACAGACACAATCGCCAAGAGATTCGTTTTAAACAACAATATAACTCGGATAGAAAAAGTTGCAGAAATGTTAAATTCTCTCGACACAATAAAGAAAGAACTTAGAACGCAATTTAAGCGCCTAACAAACCAAGAAATGTTAGTCTTTTCCACAATCTACCAATTAGAGGAAGAAGGATTTTCAGTAGATTATCCTCTTCTGGCAAAAAAGACAAACCTCTCAGAAAGTTCAATCAGGGATTATATCCAAAAACTTGTTAAAAAGTCTATACCTCTTCTCAAATACAAAGAGAACAACAGGCGCGTGATCTTAGCAATTCCTCTCGAATTCAAAAAAATCACTTCTTTATCAAATATACTTTCTTTAAGAGAACTCTAACAAAATCAGTTATTAGGCTAACCGAATAACATTAGATTTATAGTAAAACAACTTATTCTTTCGGTTTGTCGTTGTCGTTTTACTATCAGCGGAGCAACTAAAAGCGACCGAGAAATTTAGTTAGTCTGCTATATCTAATCATTTCTCTTCAGAGAACTTCGTATAATTGAGTTCTCTTACAAAGTTCTCTTCAACCCCCCAAGATCACAATTAAAGTTCGTTTAATTTACACTCTTTTTTACTTCAACAAGAAAAAATCACCCCCTTTCTGTTTTTTACTGCACAAATTAAGCGGTGAGCATCAGAAACATAACTCCCTACACAAAAATTTTCTTCATTGGAACTCTCCATTTTACAATTTTTAGCAAAAAACTCGCTTAATCTCTCCCTTTTTATTCTAGCTTTCCAAAAAAGGCAATCTTTTTCAATTCTATCAGCTCTCACTTTTACGTTTTTCATTGTTTTAAAGTTCGTTTAAAAATTTAGTGCCGTATACACAATTCTCACTTTTACATTTTCTTGTAAAAAAATTTGAATAATCAACCAATTCTTCAAATTTCTCTGTAAAAATTAATAGAAAATGATCTTCTTCCCCCAATTTTTCAGACTTCATTTTCACATCTTTCCTCCATTTCTCACTTTAGCATATTTCGCCATTTTTCTCTTCAATTCTTCAGATATATAGACCCTTTTCTTTCCATTCTTTTCCGCAACTTCGAAGATCAATCCTTCCATTTTTTGTTTAATTGAATTTATTTGTCCTCTAACAGTTGATCTCTCTTTTCCAAGAAGCAACGCAATGTCTTCATAGCTTAATCTCATATCACTCTGCATCAAAGTCAAAACCAGAAGTCTTTCATTAGAGGATAATTTTTTTAAAATTCCATATAAATTATCTGTTTGAACAGCTGTTTGAACACTATTTTGAATGTCTTCAACAGCTACTTGTTTAGGCAAAACAGGCAATTTCTTAAACAGCTGTTTGTTTTCTTTTTCATCAACAACCAAATCAATCCCCCCACGTAGAGATTCGATTTCGTCGTTAATTTCGGCAATTTCGGATTTTATTGTTGAGACCAAATCAAACAGCTGTTTATCAAGTTTATCAAGGTGTTTAATCCATTTTCCAACAGCACCAATATCAATTTTTACAGAATCAAACCCACTCTGAGTTTTTTTCTCAAGTTCATTAATTCTTTTATTAGAAAACCATCCAAACATAATAATCTCTAAAAAGAAATACTATTTAAATTTTGTTATATTACAAGGAGAAAATACTAAACCCCATAAAAACAACTAACCGCGATTAATAATAAAAAAGAATAATAAATTATCTGAAGAACACCAAAAATATAAAAACAAACAGCTGTTTAAAGCTGTTTAAACACCCATTTATCGTCGTTAAAGATTTTCGTGCTAATTCTCTCTCTTTCTTTGCCCCAATTTAGAGTTTTTGAGGGCTTTATTCAAAGAGGCATTTCCAAAAAATCAAACACATACTCCGATATTTCAATTTCTCTCGCTTCTCCAAAACTTCCGCCAAGTTTCTCCGCATACCAATCAGCGATAAAGAAATCTTTACTGTCGAACAAAAGACAGTATCTCCGCATAAGGATTTTTAGCGGTTTTTTTGCTCCCACCCACCTCCCCCAATTAGTTCAATTTCGTGCAATTTCCGTTGCGGAGTTTTTTAGTGCACGAAATTGATCATTTAATGCAAAAAAACTGCAATGATTTTTATGGCTGTGCGGAGATACTGAAAAGAAGGAAAACATATTTAAACCTCATTAACTTCTTAATTTTATAAATATAAGACATGAAAGGAGGTAATAGAAAGATGCATAAAATATCACCGTGGCTTTTTTTAATAATCGCACTCATGTGGCTATTGCCTCTAGTTAGTGTTGATACTGGCGTATGGGGCTCGTGGATCTCCGTGATAGCTCTAGCACTTGTCGGTATCTTAGAACTAATGGGTGGCAAGTAAGCACAAAAATTTATTTTTATTTTTCATTATGTTCTTGGCCGCATTAGCCCTTTCTTTATTTTTCATAATAAACTTATATCTATCAGATATTCGCTTACATTTTTTCAATCAATAATACCTGAGAGATCCTCCAAAACTGTTTACAATTAAATAAGCTGCCAAAATATGTAAGATCTTTTACAGGAGAATTAGCAGATCGAACATACAATCCCAAAGCCAAACAATTCTATCAAAAACTAAAGTTTTCAGCTTTAACTAAAATGAAATTCTAATCAATGAAATTTTCTACCTCTTTTCACAAATAAAATCGCCACAATAAGAGTGAGGAGCGAAGCGCCGAACGCGCCAAACATCAAAAAAAACGAAAATTAAAAAAGTATCTACTCAGCTTTCTGAAGTAAATTTCGAAGCTATCGCCGATGATTGAAAACAAGATAAAAATTGTGCAAATTTTTTATCGTCGGTAGCTTCAGAAAGCTAAGATAGTACTTAAACAGTATCTCCGCATAAGGATTTTTAGCGGTTTTTTTGCTCCCACCCACCACCCCCAATTAGTTCAATTTCGTGCAATTTCCGTTGCGGAGTTTTTTAGTGCACGAAATTGATCATTTAATGCAAAAAAACTGCAATGATTTTTATGGCTGTGCGGAGATACTGTTAAAAAAGAAAACTTTATTAATCTAAATATCCTATATAAGTCATGCAAGAAGAAAAGAATATTACAATAGAAAAAGTATATTTTGAGCTCAAAAGAATAGAAAGGGCTTTAGAAAAAAAGGGAGTTCTGAACAAAGAAGAAGCTAAAATTCCTGCGACATCTTTATTATCAGAAAAATCTTTGGCTAAAGAATGGCTTAATCCCGAGGAAGATGAAGCATGGAAAGATTTGTAAGCGGAGATATAGTTGTAGTCAACTTTCCTTTTTCAGATTTAACCTCCTCTAAGAAAAGGCCTTCTTTAATTCTCAGGAAAATTACCGGAGACGACTTTGTTTTATGTGAAATAACTGCCAATTCTTATGAAAAAACAGAAGAAACAAGCATAAAACAAACAGATTTTATGGAAGGAAGTCTAAAAAGAAACAGTTTTGTTAGGTTTTCTAAATTGTTTACAGGCGATTATTCAATAATCGAATACAAAATAGGGAAACTAAAAGAGGAAAAGTTAAACGAAATTCTGAATAAAGTTTCTATGTTCTTTAAAGATAAATAGCCACAATAAGATGTGAGGCGCTGGTTATCAAATTGCGAAGCAATTTGTCGCAATAAGATGCGCCGAACGCGCCCGACAATGAAAATCAAATAAACGAAAGGTTTTTATAGAATGACAGTCTAAGAAAAATATGAGAAACAAACTCGCCGTGGCAGGATTTATTCTCTCCCTTTTTCCGCTTTTAATAGGAATTTTATTTTATTTAGTATTTGAACCGTTACAATTATTTCGTGGAGAATCTACTGTCGGCTTTGTTTTTATGTTTTCGTTCTATGTTCTTGCTCCTGGATTGGGGTTAATTTTTGGAATCATTTCTCTTATAAGAATTAGAATCAAACCTAAATTAGAAGGCAAAGGTTTCGCAATCGCATCTATAGTAATTCCCTTAGTACTTTCCTTAGTACTTTTCTTTTTGCTGATATTCATAGGATAACAGAATGGCTGTATTGTTCGCACAAGATACATTTGACGCCCTTCTGTAAATAAGTAAAAGAAGTTATCATTTCAAAGTTTTCGCACATGTTTATATAACAGAAATCTTTCAATTACAAATGTTAATTATCAGATGTAAAAATTGCGGCGGTGAGAAACCTCACAGAGCAAAGGGTTTGTGCGTCGGTTGCTACCAAAAGAACAGAGTTAGAAGATGTATTAAATGCGGAAGAGACGTGCCTCTCCAAGCAAAAGGAATGTGTTCAACTTGTTATGGGAAAACTTTTAGCAGAAGACATAAGGAAGCATACCAGGCGAGAAAATTCTACAATATTGATTATGAAACATATAAGAAAAAAACGCAACATTGTGTTATCTGCGGTTTTGATAAAATAGTTGACTTGCATCATCTCGATAAGAATCATGAAAATCGCTCTGAAACCAACCTTATTGGTCTTTGCCCCAATCACCACAAAATGATTCATAAATCAGAGTTTATGGCAGACACAATAAGCAGGTTAAAGGAGAAAGGATATGGAACGTAAATGTAAAAACTGCGGAAAAGAAATTGTTGCCGCTTCAAAAGGCATGTGTGTTACATGTTATAAAAGGTTGGAATGGAAGCCAAAGAAAAAAATCTGCAAGAGGTGCGGACGTGAAAGGGTCTTACATGCCAAGGGCTATTGCCCCGGATGTTACAACTTTGTATTTCATCTTGCTAAAAACAGGGAAGAAACCTACAAAAAATATCACAACATTTCTCCAGAACTTTATAGAAAAAAAACACAATCTTGCATAATCTGCGGATTTGATAGTGTTGTAGAGTTGCATCATTTGGACGAGAATAGAACAAACAGTTCTGAAAACAACTTAATAGGACTTTGCCCAAACCATCATAAAATGCTTCACCATACCAATTTTAGAGGAGAAGTTGTTTCTCAACTGAAGGAAAATGGGTTTTTAGCTTTGTAATGCCATTTCCTCACCCAGCTTAGTCGCGGGGCGCGAATCAGAGATATCGCACAATCGCTTGCTTAAACGAAATTGCTAATTATCTAAATCCTGCTTTTATTCTTCCTTCCAAATCTTGTAAGATCTTTCTGTCTTCAACTTTTTTTACGTGAAATGTTTCCTGTCCTCTAAGTTCTGGAGCAGAGGATTTGAAGTTCCTCACAGATTCAAAGACCTCTGTTAAACCTTCACCACAAATTGCCGCAGTGTATTGCTCGGTCGACATAAAATAAGTTCTACTACCAAAATCTACCCTATTGAACTGCTTCTTCCTATTGGCAACATCATGATAATTTCCTTCCGAAATTGTTGGAAATTCGTATATTACTTCAGTCATAACAATTTCATTTTTTGTGCCTATAAAAACCTTTGTTTTCAAGATAATTAGCGATTACGCTCTCTCACAGACTTTCGAACGCAGATAAACTCACAATGGCTTTCGTAGCCCGCTCGTGCTTCTTCGAAGACGCTTAACACTTGCCAAAATTCTAAAGCTCAATCTTCCAGCTTTCTCTATAAACTTTCAGCCCATAGAAAAGTATATATACCAGTATCACTAAAGTATAAACATGGCAGTAGAAGTTAAATTAAAACGCTGGGGAAATTCAATGGCAGTCATAGTGCCAAATAAAGTTATAGAAGAAAAAAACTTAAGGGAAAATGATTCAATAGTTATAGAAGTTGTAAAGAAAGCAGACTTGTCAGGCATATTTGGCTCCATCAAAGAGAAAGACAGAAAAATGTCTGGACAACAAATGAAAGATATGGTGAGAAAAGGATGGAACTAACCTACTTTTTTGACACATATGCTTTGTTTGAAGTTTTTCATGAAAATAAAAATTATATTATCTATACAAAAGACATTTCCCTAATTACAATGAAACTAAATATAATGGAACTACATTATTCAATATTGCGATTATACGGGGAAGAAAAAGCAGAAAAAGCATTTAACTTTTTTAATAAATTTTGTATCGAGTTTGACGAAGAGGTAATAAAAGAAGCAAACAAATTCCGTCTAAAAAATTATAGGAGAGATTTATCTTATGTTGATTGTATTGGTTATGTTCTGGCAAAAAAACTCAATGCAAAATTTTTAACAGGTGATGAGCAATTTAAAGATTTTGAAAATGTAGAGTTTGTGAAATAATTATCCAAAATCTCCAACAACCCTCTCCAACATCTTCTTCATCTCTTCAGGCAAATCTTCAGAATGTTTCTCTAAAGCACAAACCGGGCAAATCTTCTTCGCATTTTTCTTCACCAAATCCGAATTTTCTGGAACATAATAACAATCTCCCCCACAATCAGAACATTTAGTTCCCTTGCACCATGGTTGATTAGGATCCAACCCACAAACCCAAACCTCTCCTTTCTTCCCTTCTAAATATTCTTTGTTTTTAGCTCTCGTCAAAGCAGTCAACCACAACGGAGCTTCTGGTTTTTCTTCCATCCATTTCAAGAGCCAATTGACTTAATAATCTTTTTCAAACAACCAAAAAACAAATAAACAAAACAATCTTAAATTAAAAATGAATAATTCACAAATATACAAAATAATTCCAACTGAAAATCCAATTCCTCCCGCTGAATTATCCACAAAGCTCCAAGAAAAACTTCAACTTCTTCCAAACCCCGAGATATTTAACGCACTGGATGCAGGGCAAGTAGAAGCAGTCCTCTCAGAAAATCCAAGAACACTTGTCCTCGCGGGAGCAGGGGCAGGAAAAACAAAAGTCCTCGTCCATAGAATTCTCCATCTAATAAAAAATAAAAACATACCTTCAGGAAAAATTCTGGCAATGACCTTTTCACGCGAGGCAACAAAAGAAATGCGTGACCGTCTTAAAGAAGTAGCAAACGATACGGATTTGACATATCATCCCGAATTGCATTCACTAACAATCTCAACAATTCACGCGCTTTGCTACCACATCTTGAAAACAGACGGTGCAAAAGTCTACAACACGAATTTTAAAGTAGTTGGTGACGAGCACAACTTCGGAACTATAAATCAGAATCATATCATCCATCTCGTACTGGCAGAATTATCAAACGATAAAGAATTTCTCAACATGGCAAAGCAGTTCATTATCGATTACTTGATTGACTACTCTATTTTCACGAATGAAAAACCAAAAAAAGGAAGATACATAACACTGGACGGAATAAGTGTGCGGTCAAAATCAGAAAGAGACATAGCAAATTTTCTAGTCCAGCAAAATATACGGTATGAATATGAGAAACCCGCCGAATGGGCAGATACCGACGAGGGCAAACCGTATCGCCCCGATTTCTATCTTCCGGATTTTGACTGCTACATCGAACACTGGCTTATTTCAGACAAAAATGAAGAGCTTTCACCATTAATGAAACACGTGGACAAACAAAAATATCTCAAAGAAAAAGAATGGAAATTAAACCAATTTGTAAAACATCGAAAAAAGCTCATACAATCGCACGAACACCAAATGCGCGGTAGATTGTCAGACTATTTCATCTACCTCAATAACGAATTGAAAATAAAATCAAATAACTCACTAATCAATTCACTATCTGACCAGCCGGCGACAATACCACCTCTCCAAAAAGGATTTTCAATTCTCATTACTTCTCTTGCAAACATAATCAATCTGGCAAAAGCAAACAAAATAAAAACTCCAACCATAAAAGAAAATCTCAAGAACGAAAAGCACGAGGAGATTCTACATTTTTATGAATTGTTTACCCCAGTGTATGAATATTATAATAATTATCTAACAAAAAAGAGTCTCTTGGATTTTAACGATATGATAAATAAAACAATCGAACTCTTAGAACAACATCCAGAGATTTGTAAAAAATATCAAAAAAAGTATAAACACATCTGCATTGATGAATATCAGGATATTTCAGAATCACAGATTGAATTATTCAAGTTATTTCTTTCTGAAAATAACACGCTCTTCGCAGTAGGCGACGATTGGCAGAGCATTTATGGGTTTAGAGGCGCGGAAGTATCTTACATCTTAGATTTTAAGAAGCAATTCAAAAATGCAGAGCAAATTATCCTGCCGTATAATTATCGTTCATCAAAAAACATAGTGGATGCTTCAACCATAGTCATTCACAAAGGAAAAAACATAATCGCAAAAAAAATAAAGTCGCGCTCCGAAAACAAAAATGAGAAAATATTTCAATACAATGCACTCAATGAAGCAGACGGAGCACAGTTCATTATCAATACAGTAAAAAAACTAATTGAACAAGGATATAAAACCAGCGATTTCTTTTTACTCTATAGACGTTCGCGGCATATCTATCCATACAAAATCTATTTTGAAAAATATCAATTCGATATCCCATTAAAAACAATCCACAGTGCAAAAGGGCAGGAAGCAAAAGTCGTTTTTATTGTCGGACTGACAGCAACAAGCTTCCCATATGTCTGGGAAGATCCGCGAATCATTCAAATCATTAAAAAAACAGAACTCCGGAAAAAGGATGAAGAAGAAAGGAGGATTTTTTACGTGGCAATGACGCGCGCAAAAGAAAAGCTTTTCCTTATTTCTGAAAAATACAACGAATCAGAATTTTGTTCAGACATCCCAACAATTTTTAAAAAAGTAGAAATTTCTGAAAAACAACTAACTGAAGAAATGCTCTCTCCAAAAATTAAAGAAGTTTTTTCCCTAATAAAAAGAGGAAAATTGGTTTCTGAAATAGCAGAAATGAAAGAAAGCAATATTTCCACAATAGAATCTTATGTTTCACTATTAATCCGTCACGGTCTTTTGGACGTTAAAAATTTTGTCGCAGACGAAGTCTACAAAATGATTGCTTTTTACATTCCAGAAAATATTTCACAGCCAAGACTGAACCAAATAAAGAAAAAATTGCCGGAGGGCATTTCCTATGGTCAGATTCGCTGGGTCATCGCAGATTTAAAAAAGAAAGATAAAATCTAACAACAGATATTCGCGTATAAACCTTGTTCAAATTAAAATCAATCCACTCTACACAAATATTATAAATGCAGTCATTTTCTATCAAATATGAAAAACAAGAACTTCGGAAAAAAATCATTTCAAAAACAACGCTTCAACAAGCAATTTGTTCAGGCAAGAGAACTAAAGCTGGAAGAAATCTCTTTCGATAGAGTCGGAGAAGTAGCAACTATCAACGCATTAGCCGATTCAATATCTCAAACTCCAGGTCCAACATTATTTAGTGTAACCGATGGGACAGCAACTCTCGTTTTGAAAGGATTTTTAGCTCCGGGAGAAAGAGCATATCCCGAAATTAAAATTGGAGATGCAATCGAAGCAAAAATTCAAATCAATGAATACTCTGGAGCTTTGGAAGGCGAAATAAAATCAATCCACAAACTTTCCAGCGATAGAGCAAAAGTAGTTCAAAACCTGATTTTAGAAATTGAAAAAAAACGAGCCCATGCAAAGGAAGTTCCATTTCTAATCAACTCACCGATTTTAGATAAATTAAAAGACAGATTTTTACAGGCCGCAACCCAGATAAGATTAACAATAATCCAGAACAGACCAATAATTGTTCGCCACCATAACGACGCAGACGGTTACTCTTCTGGTTTCGCATTAGAGCGGGCAATTCTTCCTTTAATTGAAAAGCAGCATGGTTCTGGAAAAGCGGCGTGGGAATTTTATCTTCGCGCTCCTTGCGCAGCACCTTTTTATGAAATTGATGATTCTATAAGGGATACCGCAATGTCTCTCCGTAATGAAGCAAAATTCTCAAACAAAATGCCTCTCGTGATAATCGCAGACAATGGCTCTTCATCAGAAGATCTTTTAGCGATACAGCAAGGAAAAGTGCACAACATTCAATTCGTTGTGATAGACCATCATTTTTTCGAGAAAGATGTTATCTCTAAAGAAGTTTTAGTCCATGTCAATCCATTTCTCGTCGGTGAAGATGGCTCTGCTTTCTCTGCGGGGATGTTGTGCGTAGAAATTGCCCGCTTCATCAATCCTGAAATTAAGAACATAGAACAAATAGCGGCAATGGCAGGTCTTGCAGACAGAATAGACATAGTTAATCCAAAAGCCGTTGCAGATTATTTGAAATTGGCAGAAAAGCAAGGATATACGAAAGAACTTCTCAAGGAGATAGCTGCAGTCATAGATTTTACATCCTCTAAACTGAGATTCATGGAAGCGAGGGAATTTATAGAAGTTATTTTCGGCGAGCCAAGAAATAAACAAAAGGCCCTTGTTGAACTTCTTGCCCCATACATAAGAAACCTCGACGCTAAGGGATTGGAGATGGCGAAATCAGCGGCAAAAGTTGAGAAAATTGGGAATGTTTCGCTACAAACGATTCTTATCGAAGAAAATTTTCCAGGGTTCGGTTTCTTTCCAAAACCAGGAAGAGCATCAGGTTTGCTGCATGATCATCTAAAAGAAACAGAGAAAAATAAAGCATTAGTCACTGCCGGAATTATGAATTCAGCAATAACTTTCAGGGCAACAGACGAAGCAAACTTCTCTGTTCATGGTTTGATAGATTTTCTAAGAAGTAAACTGCCCGAAGCGTTTATCGAGGGCGGAGGACACAAAAACGCAGGCTCAATTTCCTTTATTCCAAGCAAAAAAGAAAAAGTGATTTTATTATTGAAAGAATTCATAAAGGCAAATCAATAAAACCCAACCAACTTCTCAAACTCTGGTTCTCTCTCGCATAAAGGATATAAAATTTCAACAAACTTTCTGTAATAATCAGTTCGTCTATGAAACTTCTCCGCCTCTTCCGTCTGAAATTTCATATAATTCATAAATTCCTGTTTATCTTTTTCAGATTGAAAAGATTCATACACCAATATTTCTGGCTCGTTATCTTTAACTTTGGTAACAAATCCTCTAATCCTCTTTTTTGCTTCTTCAACAAATTCTTTTTTCACTCTATAACGAATAATCATTGTTATCATAATTATCTTAGACCATTAGAAGTTAAAATTCTTGCCATTTCAAATTTGCCCACAATCTTGTTTGAGAGTCAAAAATTTACGTAAATTTTTTCCAGCAAATTCCTGCAAAGACAAGGAGAAATATTAAGAAAACAAAGAGTCCCGCCCACATAAAAAAATTTAAAATTTTGAAACTAATCCCGATAAAAAGAGCAGTCAGAGAGAACCAAAAAACCCAAATTACAGGATTCAGTCTGTCGAAATTTTTCCAAAACAAAAGAAAATTCAGTATAGGCAATCTTTCCTCTTTCATCCCTATCTTCTTTCAGAATCAGATTTATAAAACTTCTTCTCTCTCTTATTTCATGCCTCTATAGCTCAGCTGGTTAGAGTACAAGTTTCGTAATCCGCGGCGCGCAAACGCGAGGATGTTCACGAGTGCGAAGCAATCGGGACAACTTGGGGTCCCGGGTTCGAATCCCGGTAGAGGCTTTCCAAATATAACAACAGACTCAAAAAATTGGGCAAGAAATCCGTTGTTATATTCGGGGAACATAAAAGCAACGTTCAATTATTTATGTTCTCCGTTATATTTATTAATTCTTCTTATCAATTTACAACATGAAACAAACAATTGTTCAAACACTCATTGCCCTAACAAATTTAAACAAACAAGAAATTGAAAACCTGATTGAAATTCCGCCGTCGCCAGATTTAGGCGATTACGCCTTCCCCTGCTTTGTCTTAGCAAAACAACTCAAGAAAAATCCAAACGAAATTGCGCAGGAACTTTCAAAAAAAATTTCCCCACAAGGTTTAGAAAAAGTCGAAGCAAAAGGACCCTACATCAATTTCTTTTTAGACAAAACAAATCTGGCTAATGAAACATTAAATAAAATAAAAAAAGAAAAGAATAAATATGGCTCGCAAAAAATAAAATCCCTCGTTTTAATTGAAACACCAGGTCCAAACACAAACAAGCCCCTGCATTTAGGACATGTTAGGAATATAATTCTCGGGCAGGCAATAAAAAATCTCTTGGAATTTTCAGGAAACGAAGTAAAAATCGTAAACATTAACAATGATCGCGGCATCCATATCTGTAAATCGTTAGTCGCCTATGAAAAATTTGGCAAAAATGCAACGCCCCAAACAGAAAAAATAAAGTCAGATCATCTCGTCGGAGATTTTTATGTGAAGTACGCTAAAGAATTAGAGAAAAACAAAGACTTAGAAAAAGAAGTTCAAGACTGTTTGCAAAAATGGGAAGCAGGAAACAAGAAAACTCTGAGTTTGTGGAAAAAAATGAACTCGTGGGCTTACAAGGGATTTAACGAGACTTATAAAAAGTTCGATCTTAAAATAGACAAACACTATTACGAATCGAAAATTTATAAAAGAGGAAAAGAAATTGTTCTCGAACAATTTAAGAGAGGAAACGTCCAGAAAAAACTAGACGGAGCATATTTTGTTGATTTGTCCAAGGAAGAATTAGGAGAAAAAATTCTCTTAAGAGCAGACGGCACATCAATATACATAACCCAAGATCTCTATTTGGCATTACAAAGAAAAAAAGAATTTAATTTTGATAAATTAATTCACGTTGTAGCTTCCGAGCAAGACCATCATTTCAAAGTTCTTTTCACTTTACTAAAAAAATTTGGCTACAAATGGGCTGAAAATTTGCATCACTTAAGTTATGGATTAGTCCATTTAGAATCAGGTAGGATGAAATCGCGTGAGGGAACAGTGATAGACGCTGATGACTTAATTTTAGATCTTGAAAAACTCGCAGAGGAAGAGCTAATCAAAAGATATCCCAAGCTTTCAAAGAAAGAAAAGAAAAAAAGAATAAAAGCAATTTCGATGTCAGCCATTCGTTATTATTTTTTAAGAACAGATAGAATGAAAGATGTTGTTTTTATTCCGGAAAAATCAATAAGTTTCGAAGGCAACACAGGCCCATATTTACTTTACACCTACGCAAGGGCGCGTTCAATTATTAGGAAAGCAAAAAACAAAAGTGCCAAGATAGAAATAACATTGCCAGATCAAGAAGAAAAAAATCTTCTAATCATGCTGGACTCTTTTCCCACAACAGTAAAAAAAGCATACGACTCATTAGCTCCAAACATAGTTGCAAACTATGCTTACCAGTTAGCTCAAAAATTCAACGAATTTTATCATGTCAACAAAGTAATTGGTTCGGACAATGAAAATTTCCGTCTTCTTTTAGTAGATGCATTCTCTCGAGTTTTAAAGAATTCATTAAAATTATTGCATATCGAAACACTCGAAGAAATGTAGCAATATTTTTAAACATTTATTTTTTACATTAATCTTATGCAAATAGAAACAATTTTAATAGCCAACTTGATTTTTCTCGTAATCACATTGGCAGTCCTCCTATCTGTCTCCCACAGAAACGATCATAACAATTCTAAAGTAAAAGAAGACATCAGGAAAATAAAAGATCAAATCTTTGGATAGGCAAGTTTAAAAAACTTTAACTCCCCATATTTTATGCAGACGAGTCGGCGGGTTAGCCCTCCGCCATCCGCAAACGGGCTTTACGGCGGGCTTAAAGGAGCGCGTGAAGCAGAAAGCTGTTGGTCTCATTTCCAACGTTGAGGCTTTGTCCTGCTCGACCGTGCTTCTATGAAACGGGTCAGGCCTTGATCGGAGCAGCCCTAATTGGGAGATATGGTGCTTGCAGGGTTGCAGAGCCGAGGAGGCTATGGGGTAGCTAACATCTCGAAGCAGAGCAAACTCCCCGTCTGTATTTTATCCCATTGTTTTTGTAAAATGTAGATTAGAGGCGCGAGTCTCGCAGTCTGCACTCTTTTAGGCGTAAAAAAATCAGAGACGATTAGGTCGAAGTAAATCCACAAGAAGATTTATAATAAATCTCTACTTCAATTAGTCATGTCTCTCATTTTCGAAGTCGTTGATAAAACGGGCAGAAAAATTAGATTGACAAAAGAACGTTGGAGCCACATTTCCTCGCAAATTTCTCCTCACGCATACATGACAAACTATTTGGGGGAAATAAAAGAGACTCTGACAAAACCAGACAAGATTGTTCGGAGCGCAACGGATGAGAACAAAACAAATTATTACAAATATTATAAATACAGAAAATCAGAGAACAAACTTTTAAAAATCATAGTTAAATATTTAAACGGCGACGGTTTTGTTATATCATCATATTTCGTAAGGAAGATTTCACAATGAAGGGCCAAATGGAAATTTATTATGATGAAGAAGGAGACTATCTGGAGATTTTTATAGAAGGAAAAAGTCCAACATACGGAGAAGAAGTTGGAGACGACGTAACTCTCTTCAAAAAAGAAGAAACTGGCGAAGTAGTGGGTCTAGCCATTTTAAATTTCAAAGAAAGAACAAAAAATCTAAAAGATGTAAAATTAAAACTTCCGTTCAAGGTTAATTTTTCCGTCACATAAACATATAAAAACTCCTTCCTCTTTTTTCTAAAATGCACAAAAGAGGACAGTTCTATCTCATAGCGGCACTCGTGATTATCGGAATATTAGTAGGTTTAACAACAGTCTATAACTCCACTAAAACTTCCCGCGAAGATTTAACCGTCTTCGATATTTCATCTGCTTTGCAATTTGAGGGCTTGCAGGTAGTCACAAGCGGCATATTTTACGATTTAACAGATGAAGAAATATTAGCTCAACTGCAATCTCTAATCAATGCTTCGGCTCAGCAAAATCCGAATCATGATTTTTTGGGAATTTATGGAAACGAAACAACTCTTTTCATTTGGGCGTTCACAACACCGAACACAGGAAGCATTTCCGTAACAATTGGGAGTGAGCCAATAATCATTAGCGAAACAGAGTCAACACACGGCTTAATAGAAACCATTGAACGCCCCGAAGAAGGAATAATCGTAGTAGAAATTGACGAAGAGAAATACGTTTTCGATTTGCATCCAGATCAAAAACTTTACTTAATCATCAAGAAAGAACGTGGAGAGGAAACTTTTATCGCAACTCCGCGAAGCAATAATCCTAAATTAGGTCAGGAAAATGCGTTTTAAAAAAGCAGTCAGCCCAATAGTCGCATACTCTCTCTTAATCGTTATCACAATTAGTCTTAGCGCAATCGTTTATCCTTATTTGAAACTGCATCTTCCAACAGAAAGACCCGAATGCCCTTCAAATTTCATACTAGTCATAGAAGAAACATCCTGCGATTTCACAAATAAAAATCTTTCCATAACTGTTTCAAACAGAGGATTATTCAATGTTTCAGCAGTATACATAAGATTTGCAGAAGCAGACAGAAAAGTTCGCACTCAAATAAACAAAGGAAACGAATTTTTCCCAGAGCCAATCTCTCCAAGCAGCAATTCAAAGACATTTTATTACTCTTCTTTAAACGAATATATTCTTTCTTCAGGAGATTATGTTGTGGAGATTCAGCCGGCAATTTTTGAAAAGCAGGCATTATATCCCTGTCCCAGAGCAATCGTGTCACAAAAAGTCAGGTGCGAGTAAATTGCATAAATATTTATATAATTCTTTCAGAACAAGTTTTTATGAAATTCGCCCACTTAGGCGACTGCCATCTCGGTGGTTGGCGCCAGCCGGAATTAAAAGAGCTGAATCTAAGAAGTTTTCAATATGCAGTTAATTTTTGTATTAAAGAAAAAACAGATTTCATCTTAGTCGCGGGAGATTTATTTGATTCTCCTTATCCTCCGATTGATACGCTAAAAGAAACTTTCGAAATGTTCAAGAAAATTAAAGAAGCACACATTCCGGTTTTTTTAATCGCCGGCAGTCACGATTATTCCGTCTCTGGAAAAACCTTTTTAGATGTTTTAGAAAAAGCAGGATTTTGCAAAAATGTCTCTGTGTTCGAAGAAAAAGATGGAAAAATAATTCTTCAACCAACAATTCACAACAACGTAGCAATCTACGGCTATCCCGGAAAAAAATCGGGCATGGAAGTAGAAGAAATTGAAAGAATGAAAATACAGGATTCTCCAGGCCTGTTTAAAATATTAATGCTGCATACAACTTTAAGAGATGCAATAGGCAATCTCCCGATTAAATCAGTAGACGAAAGAAATCTTCCGAAGGTAGATTATACCGCCCTCGCACATTTGCACATAGAATATAACAAAGAAGGAAGAGTTTATTGCGGACCAACATTTCCGAATAACATCTCTGAACTTGAAGATCTTAACTGCGGGTCGTTCTATATTTTTGACAACGGCAGGATTAGAAAAGAAGAAATAAAATTGCGCTCAGTGCTAACCGCACATCTTGAATTATCAGACGCATTAAATGCAACAGAAGAGATTATTTCTTTATTCGATAAAAAAGAAGTCAAAGATAAAATTATTATCCTGCGTCTTTCAGGAAATCTTGAAAAAGGAAAGCCATCAGATATTGATTTCCAAAAAATAGAAAGCCGTTTGAAAAATCTCGGAGCGTTTATTTTTCTCAAGAGCACATCCAAGTTGCAGTTTTCTAAACAGGAATTTGAAACAAATTTGCTGGATTCGGAATCGTTAGAGGAAGACATCATAAAAAAATTTGAAGAAAAAAATCCTGCAAAATTCAATTTCCTAATTCCCGGATTAATACGCTCTCTCCAAATGCAAAAACAAGAGGAAGAAACTCAATCAACCTTTGAAGATCGCATGCTTTCAGAAACCAAAAAATTACTGCAGCTATGAAATTCAAAAAAATAAAAGTGAAAAATTTAAGGTCTTATAAAGAACAGGAAATAGAATTTCCAGAAGGGTCTCTCTTATTATCTGGCGATATTGGGACAGGAAAGACTTCGATATTGCTCGCATTAGAATACGCATTGTTTGGTTTGCAGGCAGGACAAAAAGGAACTGCCCTATTGCGCAACACAGAACAAACAGCAGAAATTGTTTTAGATTTAGAAGCATCAGGAAAATTAATAACAATAGAGCGTCGCCTGAAAAGAACAATAAAAGGCGTCAGCAACGAATATGCCTCCATAACAATAGACGGGCAAAAGGAAGAATCTTCTCTGACTGAAATCAAACATAAAATCATTTCTTTATTGGGATATCCGGAAGAATTTGTAAAAAAAAATAATCTTTTATATCGCTATACAGTTTACACCCAGCAAGAGCAGATGAAGCAGATAATTCTCGACGATTCGGAAACAAGGCTGAATATATTACGCCACGTTTTCGGAATTGATAAATATAAGTCAATAAAAAATAATCTTTCTATACTACTTTTAGATCTTAAATCTGGCTCGAAAATCCTACAAGGCGAAATAACGACTCTTGAACAAGATAAATTCATTTTAGAAGAAAGAAAATCAAAATTAACTAAAACAGAGCAAGTCATAAACGAAAAAGCTTTAGAATTAGAACAAAAGAAAATAGTCCGAAAAGATTTAGAATTGCAAATTAAAGATCTCGAGTCAAAAATAAAAGAAAAGAAAGATTTTGAGAATGAAGTAGAAAAAACAAAAATAACAATCATTAACAAAAAAGAGCTCTCTGCGACTTTGAACAGAGAAATTATCGAATTATCAAAATCCATAACAGAAGTTCCAAATTTCAGCGAAAAGGAATACTCTTCTCTGATTCAGGAGATGAAAGAAGTTAAAAGTTCGTTAGAACTTTTCAATAACCAATTTATCGAGACAGCAAGCAGGATAAATTCGTTCGAAAAGGAAAGACTGGAAATATTGTCTAAAAAAGAGCGCATTTTCAAAATTGATATTTGCCCGACATGCCTTCAGGATGTTTCAGAAACTCACAAGCACAACATTTTAAACGAAACCGAGTCCAGATTAAGCAAAATTAAAAAAGAATTAGAAGAGCTTAAATCAAGCCACGACAGTATTTCTAAATCTATTGAACGGTCGCGGAAAAACATTTCAGAATTAGAAGAAGAAAAAACAAGATTGGAAATTTTAAGAGTTAGGTCAGAGCAAATTGGAAAATCCAAACTCAAGCTTATCGAATTAGAAAAGCAGAAAGAATTTGTCGAAGAAGATTGTAAGAAACTATTCAAGCATGTAGACGATTTGAAAGAGAAAATCCTGAAATATTCGATATTCGATAATAAGTTCAGAGTCAAGGAGGAAGAAATGAACAAAATAAAACAAGAAGAAAAATTTGCAGAAATCTTCCTCGCAGAATTAAGAAAAGAAGCAGAGATATCTAAGAAAGAAATTTATTTCGCAGAAGAGTCAATTTCTCTCAAAGAAAGCTCTAAGAAAAAATTACAAAACATAAATGAATTAGGCGATTGGCTTTCGACGCGTTTTCTCAATTTAATCGAATTGACAGAGCGCAATGTCTTGATGAAACTAAGAGTAGAATTTTCTACGTTGTTCAGAAAATGGTTCAACATGCTAATAACAGAAGAATCTCTCGATTCAAACTTAGATGAGAACTTCACGCCAATTATTTCACAAGGAGAGGTCGAGATGGATTATTCTTTTCTTTCAGGAGGTGAAAGAACAGCAGTTGCTCTCGCATACCGTCTCGCCCTAAATCAAACAATTAATTCTCTAATGAGCAAAATCAACACAAAAGGAGTGATAATCCTCGATGAGCCTACGGAAGGTTTCTCAGAAACTCAAATTGATAAAATCAGGGATGTATTGCAGGAATTAAACGCGGAGCAATTAATAATTGTCAGCCACGAGCAGAAAATTGAAGGATTTGTAGATAATGTTCTCAAGGTTTCAAAACATGGAGACATATCAGTCATAGGAAAAGGCGCACCGTAAAACTTAAATAGATAATATTTTTTATGGTTCTGTTGAATTCTCATGGACACTATGGAATCATACAAAGAAATTTCTGCAAATATGCTTAAGTCAAACACAAGCTTAGTCGGAATTGTTTGCACAGACGGAGTTGTCCTTGGAGCAGATAGGAGAGTCACAGCAGGCACGCTCGTGGTGGACAAGGCATACGTCAAAATATTAGCTGTCAATGACAGAGTTTTAGTAGCATACACGGGAGGAGTAGCAGACGCTCAGCTGATTAACAAAATAATAGCTGCAGAAATTCGCTTGAAGGAATTAAAGACAAAAAACAGGGCGACCATAAAAGAAACAGCGAATCTTCTCTCCATGATGGTTTACAGAGGCATAAGAACGCCTTCAATGATCCCAAGTATCGTCGGAACTTTAATCTGTGGAGTAGACGAAGATGGGGTAGTCGAGTTATATACTATAGAACCTGCGGGAGGAGTGTATAAAGTAAAAGAGTACGACGCGAACTTCTCTTCAGGAATGCCCTTTATCCTCGGGTTGTTGGAGAGGCAGTACAAAAAAGACATAACTGTAAAAGAAGCCATCGAACTCACAAAGGAATGCCTCAAGTCTTCCACACAAAGAGACGTCGGTTCTGGCAACGGAATAGATGTTTTCACAATCACAAAAGATGGTATCAAGCACGTGGTTTCTGAAGAAATAATTCCCCAATACAAATAAAATTTACCGATAAAATGCCAGACATTTTGAAAACAATTAAAGAAGAATTGCCAAATATAATAAGTGATGCCGCATTCGAAGGCGCGAACATAGTTCTCTACACAGATGACAAGGAATTTTTTAAAAACGGAGAAAATCAGATTAAGGAAATTGTTTCAAAAATAAAGAAAAGAATAGAACTAAGAGCAGATAAAAAAATCCTCGCGTCAGAGGAAGAAACAGAAAAAACAATCAAGGCTCTCGTGGAAGAAGAAGCAGAAATAACCAGCATCATTCTCGATGTCCAGCGAAGTGTTGTCATCATAGAAGCAAAAAAGCCGGGGCTGGTAATAGGGAAGCAGGGCTCGATACTCAGCGATATAAGAAAATCAACTCTATGGATTCCGGTAGTCCAGAGAAGTCCGGCAATCCCCTCGAAAATAACAGAGAAAATTCGTTCAGTTCTTTATGCAAACAATAATTATAGAAGAAAATTTCTGAATGATGTAGGGAAAAAAATTTACAAAGATTGGAATCCTGAGAAAAAAGATATGTGGGCAAGACTCACAGTTCTCGGATCAGGAAGTCAGGTAGGGCGTTCTTGTTTTCTCCTGCACACGCCAAATTCCAAAATTTTATTAGACTGCGGCATTAATCCGGCAATCACCGACGGCCCTGAAAAATTTCCTTATCTCGATGTTTCAGAAATAGGAGATTTGAATTCGATAGACGCGATAATTCTTTCTCACGCACATTTAGACCATTGCGGTTTAATTCCCTACTTATATAAAATGGGTTACAAAGGTCCATGCTATATGACTGCGCCAACGAGAGATATTTCTGCTCTACTACAACTCGATTTAATTGGGGTAGCATACAAGCAGGCACAATTTCCACTCTATAAAGCAGAAGATATCAAAGAAATGGTCAGGCATTCTATCTGTTTAGGTTACGGTGAAGTAACAGACATAACGCCGGATATTAGAATCACATTTTACAATGCAGGCCATGTTCTGGGCTCTGCGCAAGTCCATATTAACATAGGAAACGGACTGCACAACTTCGTTTATACAGGAGACACAAAATATGGAAAAACAAGGCTATTAGATGCGGCAATAAACAGATATCCGAGAGCAGAGACAATCCAATTAGAATCAACCTATGGCGGAAATCAGGATGTCCTGCCTCCAAAAAAAGAGATAGAATATAAATTTATTCAGATGGTAAAGGAAACGGTCTTGAAAAAGGGAAAAATTCTCCTGCCAGAACTCGGACTGGGGCACGCGCAAGAAACAATGCTGAGAGTTGAAGAAGCAATTCGCGAAGGATACTTGCCAAAAATTCCAGTATATATAGACGGGATGATCTGGGACGTCAATGCAATCCATACAACCTATCCGGATTTTCTATCTTTTTCTGTCAGAAATCTTATCTTTCAGGACAATAATCCCTTCGTGTCAGACATATTCATTAGAATAGGCTCCGCAGAAGAGCGAAAAAAAGTAATAGAAGGAGGGTCTTGCATCATTATCGCAACTTCCGGAATGTTAAACGGAGGAGCATCCGTCGAATACTTTAGGCATTTAGCAGACAACCCAAACAATTTGATAGTTTTTGGATGTTATCAGGCATTTGGATCTTTAGGAAGAGAAATCAAGGAAGGTGCGAAAGAAGTGGCTCTCGGAAGAGATTATGGAAATGAAAAAGTTAAAGTAGATATTAGAGTAGAAGCAATGTACGGTCTTTCTGCTCACTCTGGAAGAAATGAATTAATTCAATTCATAAGCAGAATGTCTCCACGTCCTAAAAAAATAATTATCAATCACGGTGAAATTTCAAAATCCTTAGATTTAGCTTCTTCAATTTACCGAGCCAACAAAATAGAAACGACAGTTCCAAAAAATCTCGAGACGATTAGGTTGAAGTAATTTCACAAAAAGGTTTATAACAAATTTCTACTTTAATTAGCCATGTCTAACATTTTCGAAGTCATTGATAAAACGGGAAGAAAAATTAGATTGACAAAGGAGCGTTGGACTCACATATCCTCGCCAATTTCTCCGCATGCGTACATGACAAACTATTCGGAGGAAATAAAAGAAACTTTGATGAAACCAGACAAGATTGTTCAGAGCACATCCAACGAGAACAAAACAAATTATTACAAATATTATAAAAATAGAAAATCAAATAGCAAATTTTTAAAAGTTATAGTTAAATATTTAAACGGCGTCGGTTTTGTTATATCCTCATATTTTGTAAGAAGTATTTCACAATGAAGGGTCAAATGGAAATTTATTACGACGAGGAAGGAGATTATCTAGAGATTTTTATAGAAGGAAAAAGTCCAACATACGGAGAAGAAATTGGCGATGACATAACTCTCTTCAAAAAAGAAGAAACTAATGAAGTAGTGGGTATAGCCGTTTTAAATTTCAAAGAAAGAACAAAAAATCTAAAAGATGTCAAACTAAAACTTCCTTTCAAAGTTAATTTTTCTGTTGCTTAAACACAGAATAGAAACAACAGTCCCGAAAAATCTCGAGACGATTAGGTTGAAGTAGTTACTATTCAATTATAACAAGACCGAAATGTTTATATGGCTCCAATTTGTTGAAAATGTATGGCTATAATCCATTTAGAAGCAAGATTGAATGACGGAAACGAAATTTGGAGAGCTGACGCTCCGTTTGGCGAAGCGTTGGCCGTCTTGAATAGAAAAGAAGAATCGGAAAATTATCAAGCAATAGAAGTTCCTATTTCAACTTCTCAATTAGCAATAGCCAGAATGCAATTTCCAACAGATCATTCTTTGAATCAGAATGGTTCTTACACGAGAGAGAGTTTTTTGTATGCCCGAAATGGTTTTCCATTGCTTGACAGAGACTCTCCCTTTCAAGATGCAGATTTAGCAAGAAAAGCCATAGAAGCAAATAGAACAGGAAAATACTTTATAACTGAAGATAGAACTCTTTATGAAAAAAGACTCGAAGTAGCTGAAAGAGAAGAAAAAGAAGACGTTCCATTTAAAAAAAGAAAAGTCATTATTTTGCCTTCAAGAGAAAAGTTTAACATTTCTTCAAGCGGAAACTGGAGAGTATACAACTTTATGATTGAAGATAAACAGTATTTGAAGCATGTAGAACAAAATAGTTTGTTAGTTGATTTAGTTGATACCAAAATAGTCGATTCTCAAACTGGAACTTTAGTTACGCAAACTTGGTTCCACAGTCTTCTTGACGACTCGGACGTCGACGGCGACAACAGGCACATGTACTGCAACCTCAGGGTTCGCGGGGTGTTCTCCATCACGAGCGAAGCTCGTGCGCAAAAAAATTTAGGCCCTGCAACAGATAGAAAGGAAAGTGAACCTTTGTCTTATACTCAAGAACTTGAAGAAGAATTATAGAGAAAACCGATAATTATAATACATTTGGTTCGGTTTTCTCCAACGGATAAAACCTTTCGCTCGGTGTTATAATCAACGGTTTTATCCGTAAGTAGACTTGACAGATTAGAACAGGAGTTGGCAGAACAGAGAGTTTTTTTAGAAAGTCTAAGAAAAAAATAAATACTCTGATCATTTCTCAATCAAGCCTCGACCGTGCTCTTTTCCTAGGGATGAGTAATAAGAGGCCACATGCAAACATATTTGAGCTTTACAAAAGCCAGTAAAATTCATTTATAACATTAAGTAAGCAAATTTGTGCCTTGCTGAAATATGAAATAAAGGTGGTAATCGGTATGTTTGCTACACTTGGTTCCACAGTCTTCCTAACGACTCGAACGTCAACGGCAACAACAGGAACCTGAACTACAACAACAGGGTTCGCGGAATGGTCTTGGTCGAGGCAATATTCATGAAAACCTATAATAATCTCTATCAAAATATTTACGATTTCGATAATCTTCTCTTAGCTTATCAAAAAGCAAGGAAGGGAAAAACAAAGAAGTTCTACGTTATCAAGTTTGAAAAAAATTTAGAAAAGAATCTTTTAGACTTGCAATTCGAGTTGAAGAATAAATTTTACAAACCATTGCCTTTAGAAACTTTTATCTTGCGAGATCCAAAGACTCGCAAGATTTCAAAATCAGATTTCAGAGACAGAGTTGTTCACCATGCAATTGTTAATATTTTAGAGCCGATATTCGAGAAAACATTTATTCATGATTCCTGTGCGAATAGAAAAGGCAAAGGAACCCTGCACGCGCTAAAAAGATTTGAAGTATTCAGAAGAAAAGTAACGAATAATTTTACTTCAGAAGCTTTCTGCCTCAAAGCAGACATCAAACACTATTTCGAAGAAGTTGATCACGAAATTTTGTTAGAAATAATAAAAAGAAAAATTACAGAAGAAAATGTTCTTTGGTTGATTAAGAAAATCTTAAATGTCAGTTACGAGAACGCAAAGCGTTCTCTTCTTAGCGGTTCTCACGAACCTTCGAACAAAGCGAACTTCGAAATGGAGAGAGAGATAACGAAGGGAATGCCGTTAGGTAATTTAACCTCGCAATTCTTCGCCAATATTTATCTTAATGAATTAGACTATTTTGTAAAACACAAATTAAAAGCAAAATATTACATTCGCTATGTTGATGATTTTGTTATTCTCCATAAACCAAAACAGCAATTAGAAGAATGGAAGGAAATAATTCTCAAGTTCCTGAGAGAAAAACTAAAACTTGAACTTCACAAAGACAAATCGAAAATTGTTTCTTTGTCATGCGGAATTGATTTTGTCGGGTTCAGAAATTTTTATCATTTCAAATTATTAAGAAAAAGAAATATTAGAAAAATGATTAACAAAGTTCAAAAATACAAATCAAAAGAAATTTCTAAAGAAAAAATTTTAGAAATTTTTCAAGGTTGGCAAGCCCATGCAAAATGGTCGGACAGTTTCAAATTAAGAAAATTAGCTGTTCGAAACATTTACAGAACAAACAATTAAAAACATCTCCCACCAAGATAATCCATGAAGCACACTTTCTATATTACTGCTCTTCTTTTAGGAATGTTCCTTTTCACACAACTCGTTGGAATATTTGTTGCCCACCGATATACTCCGGAAATCATTCAAGTCATAGACGCATCAGGAAATGTTACAAACATAACATCTTATAATCTACCTTCGTGGGTAGAGCCTCCGCAGGATATCAAACCGCATAATGTTCTGATAGTAATTCCAATAGCGATTGCTATCGCAGTTTCTCTAATGTTCATCTTAATGAAATACAACGCGGAAATTTTGCTCCGTTTGTGGTTTTTCGCAGTCGTCGCGCTGGCTTTGGGAATCACATTAAACGCTTTCGCACTATCAATTCAAAATTCAGAAATAATAACACTAATCATAGCTATTCCGATTGCCTACATTAAAATATTCAAACGAAACATCATCGTTCACAACATTACCGAGCTGGCAATTTATCCCGGGATCGCGGCAATCTTCATTCCAATATTAAATCTATGGACAGTTATTCTTCTGTTAATATTAATTTCTTTATATGATATGTATGCTGTCTGGCACGCGGGTTTCATGCAGAAAATGGCAAAATACCAAATACAAAAACTAAAAGTCTTTTCAGGATTTTTCGTTCCTTATATGGGCAGGAGACAAAAAGAAAAATTAGCATCTTTGCGAAAACAGAACACGAAAAAGAATCTTGAAAAGAAAGTAAAAGTCTCTGTAGCAATTCTCGGCGGAGGCGACGTCGTATTCCCAATAATTCTCGCAGGCGTTGTTCTAATGACTCTCGGCTTGATGCAGGCAATAATTATTTCCCTCGGGGCGACAGCAGCGTTAGCAGGATTATTCTGGCTTTCAAAGAAAGGTCACTTCTACCCGGCAATGCCTTTCATAACAGCAGGATGCTTAGTCGCTTTGGGAATTGCGTTTTTGATTTAGAAATCCCAAGGAACGATAATAGAAGGTTTAGAGGATTTTATTCTCATCTCCAAAATTCCAATATCAACTGGCTCTATTGAATTATAAGCGCTACTTTTAACAAACTCTGCTCTACTTGTCTCCCATCTTGGTCTAAGATTCCTCACAATCTTTTCATCATTAAAAGGGCCATGGTTTTCTATTATGAATAAAGGAAGAATAACATAATCACAATTAGTAGTTAAACCGTTATAGAATCCAGTCGCAGAGCCTCCCCCTTGAATATTAAGTTGAACTGTTTCTCCAACATGACATCTGTATGGTTCTTGAGACCATTTTACAAATTTAATTTTTAGCATTTGCTCATACTCCTTTAATCGTTCAGCTATTGCTTCGGGGGGTTCGATTCTACAACCATTAAACCCGCTTATGTCTTGTTCCATTCCCCTACTATTTTCAACAATCATATAAAAACCTTCCTATACTTTGTCATGTAGAAGTTACAACAAAACAGAAAAGTTTATATACTATTTATTTATCACTATTGTATGAATACAGAAACAAAATATCACGGAGTAAACACGCAATGATAGTCAAACAAGAATTAGTGAAGAGAATTAAAGAATATTTCGATTTGAATATTTATGAAACAAAAGTTTGGATAGCCCTGCTTTCAAAAGGCATCGCTTCTGCAGGAGAAATCGCAACAATATCGAGTGTTCCAAGATCGAGAACTTACGACGTTCTCGAATCTCTTGAAAAAAGGGGCTTTGCTATTGTTAAAATCGGCAAGCCGGTAAAATATATCGCCGTAAAACCTGTCGAAGTTCTTGAGAAAATAAAATCAAATACAATGCAAGAAGCTCAGGAAAAAATAAAAAATCTTTCGGGTTTGAAGGAAACTTCAGAATATGAAGAACTGGAAAAACTGCACAACACAGGAATATCTCCAATTAAAGCACACGAGATAACCGGTTCTCTGAAAGGCCGTTCAAATATTATTTCAAGAATTAGAGAGCTCGTTCATAGTGCAAAAAAAGAAATTTTCATATCAACTTCTGTAACAGATTTCGAAGACAAAAGCCGCGTCTTACTGCCAACATTAGAACAAGCCGCAAAAAACAATATCAAAGTAAAATTAGCATTGACAGGGCCTCAGGAAAGAATAAAAAAAATCGGAATCAGATCAACTCTCAAGCCAGGGGTTGCAAACTCTGAGGCAAGACTTTATGTCGCAGACAAGTCTGAAATTCTATTCATGATAACCTCCGACAATTCAGACGAAGAAATCGCAATCTGGTTAAACTCGCCCTTCTTCGCACAATCAATTTGTTCTATGATGGACAACAACACGAGAAAAATTAAATAGGGAAGGAGATAAGGAAGAAAATGACAACAAAAATAAGAGAATATGAATATCTCGGAAGAATAATTGGCAGAGTTCTCGATTATGGTCAAGGTGAAAGGGAATTTGTGACAGATTTAACAGAAATGAATGTCGTCGATCTTATACAAGATATGCCTATAAGACATAAAGTTCATATGAGATCAGAAGCTTTTGGCGTGCTTAAATTAGCTCAGCATTTTAGAATACCGATTGATAGTTATTTAACCAATGAAGATTTAGCAATTTATATAATGGGTTTAGGATGCCAAAACCTGACAGAATTGAATCACACAGACCAACGAGCATGGCAATTGCTTCACGATAGAGGATTAGCAAAGAAGTTTTTTCCAGATTTAATAGAAAGCGATTATAACGGAGAACATAAATAATTAAACGTTGTTTTTATGTTCCCCGAATATAACGAAAGACAATCTTGTTCAATTTTTCAAGTCTTTCGTTATAGCTTGTAAAAATTCTCATCCGCGATAATTTATTTTATTCTTGATTCCTCCCAAATAAAAAACCATACGAACTTTTATAAACTTAAAACTTTTAAACAATAAATGGGGAAAAAATATTTTGCAGATATTGTTATAAACAAAGAAAAACTGAGTGATGGAAGCCCCATCTTCGTGGCGCACTGCGTAAACCTTGGAATAGCTAGCCAAGGGGAAACCTTTGAAGCAGCTAGTGAAAATATTAAAGAGGCGATTGAACTTTATTTGGAAGAACAGCCGGAAAAATATTCAGAATTAACGACGGAAGAGTTGTCCCTGTTTTCCATTATTGAAATAGCTAAAGATGCCAAAACTGTCGATCTTATCAGGTAAAGAACTTGTTAAAGTCCTCTCTAAAATTGGGTTTAAACACATAAGAACTTCTGGAAGCCACGCGATATTAAGCAAAATAGATGAAGAGAAAGGCAAGATTACCATCCCAGTTCCGTTGCATAGAGAAATAGCGAAAGGGACATTAAGAAGCATTACGAGGGAGATTAACTTATCATTAGATGAATTACTCGAATCATTTTAGTTTTTTCCGTAACGGTATCTACGCAACTGAAAATTATAGAGAAAATTTGGCATACTTGCGTAGATACCGGGCAAATATAATTATCGGTTTTCTCTATATATGAAGAAGATGGATCATTACATAGAAGATCTGGAGTTCGTAAGAAGAACAGAAGAAGCTTATCAAAGGCACGAATCTGGCGATTTTATTGAGATGAAAAGGAATTTTTAGAAGAGTTAGAAAATTTGGAATTCCTAGACTTCTATCACAAAGACAATCAATAATCAAATAATCCTCATCTCGGTTATTCCCATCTCCTTCATTTTCCACTTATCAAACTTCCTCAAAAATTCCTTTCCTGTGAAATCAACCTTTATCCTCGCGTGTAAAAGACCATTCTTTACAAATGTCTTCTTATTTTTTTTCCTAAATCGAGAAACATCTTCCTTCATTTTCAATGAAGGTCCGATCCTCACAATCTCTCTCTTCGA
>Ga0209542_10004281_pt1 | contig 29469 bp, 35 predicted proteins | sample RifCSPhighO2_01_FD_184028 | JGI IMG/M metagenome (GOLD analysis project Ga0209542, IMG submission 184028) | Soil microbial communities from Rifle, Colorado - Rifle CSP2_plank highO2_0.1 (SPAdes) (version 2) | ecosystem: Environmental > Terrestrial > Deep subsurface > Rock core/Sediment ... | reverse complement strand
CCGCATTATCCTTTGCCATGGGTCAATGATGGCACACGCCTAGTTCCTATGCAATTGAGCCTTTGTCTGCAGCCCGTTTCGCTGTATCAAGTAGCGCTTCAACATTGTCATTTTTACCGAACGTATTTCTCGCAGTCGCCCCGCATCGCACGCACTCGTGAACAATTGAATACGCGGCAACCGTGCCTTCTGTGCGTATCGGCCTCATGAGTCCTCCGCAGGTGTTGGCCCTATCTCCAGGGTGTATGTCCACATGCTTGCTCCAGAGGCATTTCGGGCAGTGATTCGTATATCCATTGCCAGTGACATGCCTTCCGCAGTGCCCACAAGTGAAATCCTCGATTCGTCTTTGGAATTTTCTGCTCGCCATATTTCCAAAGATTTAGCGGGCGTAATAATCTTGTCTCCTAAATAGTACCATGGTATCAAACAGGAGACATGCCGACTAAAGAAGCACTACCGCTCTGTTGCCGGAAAATTCCAGAACCCCATTTTCATTCTCAAATTTCTTGATTTCCCCATTCTCCAGCCGCACAATGATTGCCCCGCTTTTGAGAGAGGTTACAAACGGTTCGTGATTGGCAAGCACCGTGAGCTCTCCGTCCGAGCCGGGCAGAGTCGCCGAAGCCGCCTCTCCATCAAAGTATGTCTCTCCGACGCTTGAGATAATGAGATGAAAAGTTTTTTGCATAGTTTTGAGTTTGAAGTTTTAAGTTTTTAGCAACATGGACACCACTGAAAACTAAAAACTAACGACTTAAAACTACGAAATGCTCTTCACCTCGTCTATTTCTCCCTTCATATAGAACGCCTGTTCGTTGAAGTCATCGTGCTTGCCTGCCAAAATTTCTCCGAAGCCGCGTACCGTTTCCGCGAGCGTAACGAATTTGCCAGTGGTGCCCGTGAATACCTCCGCGACGCGGAACGGCTGGGAGAGGAAACGCTGGATTTTGCGCGCACGGTAGACCAGTTTCTTGTCTTCTTCCGATAGTTCTTCAATGCCGAGAATGGCGATAATGTCCTGTAAATCCTTGTAGCGCTGAAGCACCCTGCGCGTTTCGTTTGCGACGCGGTAGTGCTCTTCGCCGACGATTTCAGGCGTGAGCGCGGAAGAACCTGATTCAAGCGGGTCAATCGCCGGATAGATTCCGAGGGACGCAAGCGCGCGTGAGAGAACTATTGTGGAATCAAGGTGGGAGAACGTGGTCGCGGGTGCCGGGTCTGTGAGGTCGTCCGCGGGAACATAAATCGCCTGCACCGACGTGATTGAACCTTCTTTGGTGGAAGTAATGCGCTCCTGCAAAAGCCCCATTTCCTCCGCGAGCGTCGGCTGATAACCGACGGCGGAAGGTACGCGTCCCAAAAGCGAGGAAACCTCGGAACCCGCCTGAACAAAACGAAACACGTTGTCCATGAAAAAGAGTACGTCTTTACCCGAGCCGGAGGCTTTAGGGTTTGCTTCTCCAATGTTATCGCGAAATGCCTCGGCCATCGTGAGGCCAGAGAGCGCAACGCGCGCACGAGCCCCTGGAACTTCATTCATTTGTCCGAAAACGAGTGCTGTTTTTTCAAGCACGCCAGAATCTTTCATTTCATGATACAGGTCGTTCCCCTCGCGCACGCGTTCGCCGACACCAGCGAATACGGAGTATCCACCGTGCTCGGATGCGACGTTGTGAATAAGCTCCTGAATGAGAACGGTTTTGCCTACGCCCGCGCCTCCAAAAAGTCCCGCCTTGCCTCCCTTTATGAACGGCGTCATCAAGTCAATCGCTTTAATTCCCGTTTCAAACACTTCTGCTTTCGTGCTCTGCCTCATGAATGCCGGTGGGTCGCGGTGAATAGGAAGCCGCTTTGTCTTGGTTGAAATCTCCGCGCCGCCATCAATCGGCTTGCCGATTACATTAAACATTCTGCCAAGCGATGACTCCCCGACGGGAACAGAAATCGGCGAGCCCGTATCTTTGACTTCAACATCCCGCGCTAGGCCTGCGGTGTCTTTCATTGAAATGCATCGCACGCGGTTAAGCCCGAGGTGTTGTACAACCTCGAGCACCAAGGTCTCACCTTGGGAATCTTTCTTAAGGTGAGACCTTGGTACATCAACCGTGAGCGCATTCTTTATAGCCGGCAACCCTTCTGGAAAATGCACGTCCACCACCGAACCGATAATCTGCGTAATTGTTCCATTCATACACTATTATTTCTTTTGATAATAAGTTAAAACGATGCTCGAAAACACAAATGGAAGCGCGAGAACGCCTAAATCGCCCATGAGTCCGGGAAGATTCGCGATTTCTGGAAATAGATACGTTTGCATTAGCGCACCGAGAATAAGTGCCGACGCAATAGAAATTCCCAGAACCGGAGTAACGGAAAGGCGTTTCGTGCCTGACATCACATTTGAGCCATCCTTGGAGAATATGCGTAATAAAAGTGAGGTACGTCGATACACGAGAAACTCTAGAACTAGGATTAGAAATATGTCTATGATCCACCGCCCGAGGTCGACAATACTAGGGAAGACATACACTATGAGTGCATCTGCACATAGCAGGACCAGAATAGATACCACTGCTTTGCCAAAATTATTCATATATTAATAAGGATTATACCCGCTATCTATTAAATTTCTAGTGGAGGTAAACAGCGGTTGAGGAAGCGAATCCCAGCGTGACCATTTCCACTCTTCGCATTTATCTGGCTCCATTAGTTGCACTGCACCTTCTTTCCAGTCTGCAACATAAAACAACGTGATGTAATGAGCTCTTGCGTTCCTATAAATGTCGCTTGTAAACGTTACAAAGCGAAGATTCTTGATCTCTATATTTGTTTCCTCCAGAGTTTCCCGGATAGCGCATGTTTCCGGATGCTCATTCATTTCTAAATGCCCGCCAGGAAAGCACCACGCACCCGGTTCATATCCCCCCTTTCGCTTGCCCATAAGAACTTTGCCGTCTTTGCGTACACAGACTCCTACGCCAACTCCCGGTCGTTCCTGTTTCATATCTCTAGTCGCTATACGCTATTCGCTAAACGCTGCCCATTACTTCATCGCCTCTATTCCGCTCGTAATTTCCGAAACTTCGCGCGTGATGGCCGCTTGGCGCACCTTGTTGAAGGTTCGCGTGTAGGTGCCCGCCATTTCGTTCGCCTTGTCCGTTGCACTTTTCATAGCAACCATGCGCGCGGAGTGCTCGGAGGCCTTTGATTCTATGTGCGCATGAAAAACGGCAATGTTCAATAACTTCGGTAAAAGAACTCGGAGCACGCTGTCGGCATCAGGTTCAATCGTATAGACGCCCGGCGCCGCGACTTTCTCATCGGCGGGAACGGGAGAATATTTCCCCTTCGCAGGTCTGATGCGCGCGACCATGAGAGCGAACATTTCCGGATTAATCGGAACTATCTGGCGGATAACCGGCTCTTGTTCAAATGTAGATATGAAATTCGTATACACAACAACGCATGAAGAAACTTCCCCATCCTCATGCCACTCCAAAACTTTGTCGGTAACCATCCTCATTTCTTCTTCGGAAACACCGTCTGCAACGTTCTCAAACTTCAATTTCACATCGTAGCCACGCGATGCGAAATATTCACCTCCGCGCCGCCCAACTGCGATAACTACGACATCTCCTTTATTGAGGTTTAACCTAAATATCTCGGCTTCAACCTTGCGCATTACGGCGCTGTTCAGGGAGCCTGCAAGCCCTTTGTCGCTTGTGATGATGACGAAGCATGTCTTGTTTATCCCGAGCTTAGTCGAGGGGCCCGTTTTTGTTTGCAATAGCGCGTGGCGCTTCACGTCCGACGTGCCGGAAAGGCGCTGTAAGATTGAAAGCGATGTCGCCGCGTATGCGCGGCCGGAAAGCGCGCGTTCCTGCGCCTTGCGCATTTTAACGGCGGAGACCGCCTGCATCGCGTGCGTCACCGTGCCAGTTTTCTTGTACGAGTGGATTTTTATTTTGAGACTTTTTAAACTTGCCATAGATTAGTTCGTAGTCATGCGATGGTTGAATTTTTTACGTACTACGTACTACAGACTACTTACTTTTAAAGAGTTCTTTGTGCGCTAATTTGAATTCCTCCAGTGCGCGGTCCAGTTTCTTTTTCAATGGGTCCGACACAACGCCAGTATTCTTTATTTCTGCGAGCTCCTTCGCATACTGGCCGTCAATAAATTCCAGGAGCAGCGCCTCAACTTCGCCAACGCGTGCAATCGCGACATCAGCGAAAAATTTCTTATCGGCCGCATATAGGACCGAGACTTGCTTTTCCACGGGAATCGGCGAACCATTTTTCTGCTTTAAAATCTCAACCATCCTTCTTCCTGATTCAATCCTGTCGGCGGTCGTCTTGTCCAAGTCCTGTGCGAATTGCATGAATGCTTCAAGCTCGCGGAATTGCGCGAGTACGAGGCGCAAAGTTCCAGCAACCGATTTCATGGCTTTTGTCTGCGCGCTTGAACCCACGCGGGATACGGAAATACCGACGTCAATCGCGGGGCGTATCCCCTTGTTGAACAACGACGAGTCCAGGAATATCTGGCCGTCTGTAATTGAAATCACGTTGGTTGGAATATATGTGGCGACATCACCGTCCTGCGTTTCAATGATAGGCAATGCCGTAAGGGAACCTCCGCCTTTTTCTTCGTTCAGGCAAGCAGACCGCTCAAGAAGACGGGAGTGCAAATAAAAGATGTCGCCAGGGTATGCTTCGCGGCCCGGCGGTCGGCGCAAAAGCAAAGAAAGTTGGCGGTACGCGGTCGCCTGTTTTGAAAGGTCATCGTAAATCACGAGCACGTCGCGTCCGCGGTCCATAAAATACTCACCCATTGCAACTCCGGCGTACGGCGCCAAAAATTGCAATGCCGCCGGAGCAGAGGCCGGAGCATCAACAATAATCGTGTACGGCATCGCTCCCGCCTCCGTGAGCTGTTGAGCGATGCGAGCGGTTTTTGATTCCTTCTGTCCGATTGCTACATAAATACAAACCGGCCGTTTGTCGGCGGGCTCGTTCTTCTGGTTGATTATCGTATCAACTGCGATGGTAGTTTTCCCAGTGGAACGGTCTCCGATGATAAGTTCGCGCTGCCCCCGTCCTATTGGAATCATTGAGTCAATCGCCTTAATGCCTGTCTGAAGCGGCACGGAAACCGATTTTCGGTCTATAACTCCGTACGATTCCCTTTCCACCGGCATCATCGTCGCTTTTGCAAAAGGCCCCTTCCCGTCCAGAGGTTCGCCCAAAGCGCTCACAACCCGCCCCAAAAGCTCATCGCCTGACGGCACGGAGAGAATTCTGCCGGTTGATTTAATCGTCATTCCTTCGTTCACGCGAGCGGAATCGCCCAAAATAGTCGCGCGAACGCCGTCCTCTTCCAAGTTGAGCACCAGGCCGTAAAGCGCGCCCGCGGATTCCATTCCCTTTGTGAGCGGACGCCCGGCCGTTTCCTCAAACTGGATAATTTCACCCATGACAGCGCGAGATAGGCCGTCAATTGCAACAACGCCGTCGCCGACCGAAGTCACGCGCCCGACATGTTCCACTCCCGCACGCGGCGCATAGTGTTCAATTTCTTTGATTATCTTTCCCACTATTGCTGAATCCATAAGTTTAGGCACTGGTTATGCGATTATACACGGACAGAAGGTGTTTCTTATAACTGTTATCACAAAGCGTCTCTCTTCCCTCCAAACGCCACCCGCCGATAAGGTTTTCGTCAACGGAAAATTTAATGTCCCTTGTCTCTACTCCGACTTCGGCAAGTATCGATTTGGCCTCCTCCACGGCTTTCTTCTCATCCTCCTTGCGCGCTATGTGCATTACGACCGTATCGCACGCGAGTTTACGGACCGCAATACGGGAAAAAGCAGGGGCAATTTTCGGCAAAAGCCCAAGCCGACCGCGAACAAGAAGCGCATCATGAATCACTTTGACGGCCGCTTTTGGCGCGGCACCCCCATTTGCCATTTTCCAAAGTGCTTGTGCGTATGCCTCTTGCATAAATCAAAAATTAAATTCGGCAGAATTGTATTAAGATTGACCGCGAAGGATCTTCTCCGCCGCAAGCATCGCGGCTCTAGTAATTTCTTTCTCACTTTCTTTTATTGCCTGCCGCTTTGCTTCCTCCGCGCGCGTAGCCGCATCGGTAAGTACGCCCTCTGCCCGCGCTTCGGCGGATTTTACAATTTCAGCGCCTTTCTCTTCCGCCCGCGCGCGCGCAGTTTTTACCAGCGTCTCCGCTTCACGCGAGGCGTCTCCGACAATTCCATCGCTCTTCTTTTGCGCTTCCGCAAGACTGCGCGATGCCGCCTCCGCCGTCTTCACGCCTTCCGCGATTTTCTCCCGCCGTTCATCAATCATCTTCAAAACGGGTTTGTAGAGAAAGTAGCTAAGTACCGCGAGCAGAAGTGCAAAGTTAATTCCCTGCGCGAGCAGGAGTTTCCAATTGACGCCGAAGACCGTTAATAATTCATTCATGCGTTGTAATTGTTGTACTTGTTATAGGTGTTCTAAATGGTAAGAGGCCTGCAGTTAGAACAAGTTGAACATCTAGAACATTTAGAACTTGTTTACACGAACTTCACGATAAAGCCGATAACCAGGGCGAAGATCGCCAACGCTTCGGTGAACGCAATACCCACAAACATCATGGGGGTAATTTTCCCCGTCGCTTCCGGATTACGCCCAATTGCTTCAAGCGCCTTGGCAACGATGAGTCCGATGCCAATGCCGGGGCCGAGTACGCCCAAACCGACTGCGAGCGCCATGCCCAATGCTTTTGCTGACTCTAATTCCATACTTTATGTATTATTTAATAATGCTGATAATTCCTCGCAACGAATGCTGTATTTATACCATAATATTGCATATTAAATACTAGATACCGACCTTTAGTGGGGTTCCGTAATGGCAATCTTAATAAAGAACAGGGTTAGGAGCGCGAAAATCGCGGCTTGGATAAAGCCGACAAATACTTCAAAAATCATTAGAGGTACCGGAAGAAAATACGGGACAAAATAACCAACCACTAAAATCAAGACTTCTCCTGCAAAAATGTTCCCGAAGAGACGGAACGAGAAAGAAATCAATCTGGCAATTTCAGAGAATAGTTCAATTATGCCGACCGCAAATCCCATCACCGAGCGGAACGAGATGAATTTTTGAGAGTATTTAAATATGCCGATTGTGACGATGCCGGTTATTTCAATCACAAAAAATGAGATAATCGCAAGCGCCAGCGTCGCGTTCAGGTCGGTGTTCGCGCTGCGAAAAAGGGGGGCAAATTCCCCATTGTGGTACAGGCCCACGCTTCCAATTCCCGGCGTAAACTCAAGCATGTTCGCCGTAAAAATAAAAAGAAAGATGGTGAGAAGAAGCGGAAAGAATTTCCGCGCCATTTCCCTGCTCTCAAGAATTTCGGCGATGTAATCGTAGACGAAGCTGAAGAGACTCTCCAACAGCGTTTGAAACCGACCGGGAATGAGCTTCACGTTCCCGCCGATTATAAATGCGAGAATCCCAAGAACAATAACGACAGCCCAACTCATTAGGAGGGTGTTCGTTACTGGAAGACCCCAAAAGTTGCCGATTATTTCCGGCGCGAGCGCAACGTGAATACCCTCCGTCATTGCGGGGTATATTAGCACATATGGCATTTATGAAAATGTCGGCGATGCACCGCGCTCTATACCATGCGGTGTATAGCGGGCATATTGCGATTCACCTCCGTACTTATCTTAACCGACCGGTTAAGATAAGTACGGAATACATGGCGACGGAAATCCCACAACTAAATACCAAAGTGTTTTCGCAACGCACCGTCACGCTCTATCGTATCAACAATCATATATAGCATAGCATCACCGATGCGAAAATCGGCCTTCAGAAGTGTAATCAAATCTTCACAATCATAAGGGTACACCCAGACACTATCCTGCAGTCGCACAAAACCAAGCGCTCTCAACGTATTTCTAATTTGTTGACGCACATTGCTCCTTCGCTCCGGTATATCGAAAATTAGTACACGCCACTTCTTATCCCATTTACGCTTTGTGTCATGTAAATATTCCTTGAGTGTGAGCATGCGTAACTCTTTTTCACCCATTGAGGTAAGTCTTAGTCTTGAATTTTTCCACTCAAGAAAGCCGGACTTTATTAGTCGTTTTGAAGCCCTATCTACAACGTCATTCTGCCGCGGAGAAGGAATGAGTCCCATTTTAAGCATCGCACCTAATACATTCGGAAGAAATAGAGCCATGCTCACAAACCCCACTCCCTTCAGCGTTTCAAGAATTATCTTGCGCAATTGATTTTTCTTCGCCCTCTTTCTACTCTCTTCCTCCATTTTTCCCATATGTACCGATTATATCCGACCGGTTAACATAGGTACAGAATGTTTGTCGCCGCTGTTAATGGTTTTTACTGCAAATATTGATGCACGATAGTGTGGGCCAGAAGATTTTGTTCTTGAATGACCTCGCCTGCCTACGTTAGTTTAATCCATTTCTTTATCACAGATGCCACTTGAACTTCCCTTCCGCGGAAGCTGTGGGTGGCCCGCGATACGACGAAGGTCTCAAGACGTGCGTCTGCGTTCATTTCAAACCACGTGGCAATGTCTTTAGCCGGTCTGTCGCCGTATTCGTCCGCTCCGGCAAAAATCGCGAGTATTGGAAGTTTGACCGCCCGGAAAATTCGCGGGGTCTTTTTTGGCTGTGCGTATGTGAATATTTCCTCCACGCTGTCAGGCGTGTACAAGCTCAAGAACCTTTGCGCGTCAATGTGTTCCGGCCATAGGTTTTCCGGAAGAAGCCGGTGCTTTTTGCCGCGGGAAACGAGGGCGCGCGCGGCTTTATCCGCGCGCGTTATTTTCCCCTTACCCTTCAGATGCATTTCCGCGGAATAATCGCTAATGGGCGCGAGCAAAATAATTCCCTTCACGCCACTGTTGCCTTTCCGGCTTGCCCAGTAAACTGATTTTTGGCATCCGGTTGAATGTCCCGCGAGATAAATATTCTTTATTCCTGCCCCGCGCACAAAGTTGACTGCTCCTTGAATATCGTCAACACAGTCCGTAAACACTTCGTGAGCCGACCCGCCAAAGATCATTCTTTCAATTTTCTTTTCTCCCGCGAGGGCAATTCTGCTTATCTTGTCATGTCCGCGATTATTAAAAGTAATGACCGCAGTATTCTTATCAACTAATTTCTGAACTATGTCCAACTTGCTGAATGCGGAACTTCCGAGCCCATGCACCCAGATTATCGCCCGTTTTGGTTTTGCAGACCCAAACCACAGCCCATTCAGCAGGATTTTCTTGGGCGTGACAATTTCAATTGTTTCGCAAACGCTCATACGAGCTAGTATACCAGCGATTAGTTTTGACAGAGAGCGACACGGCAAGGTAAAGGAACTGCGACGCGAATAATTTGCTTTCTTCTGCCAATATGCGTAAATAATCACATGGAATCACTAGAAAGGTCACGTGCGGGTGAACAGAAAGAAAGCGTGGAAAGCTCTTTTGTTATTTCCGAAAGCAGCCGCCTGATCCCGTTAAAGATGGGGCTGAACGAGGTAAAACCAAACCTGGGTACTCTTCGCCTTGTGGCTTCGATGAATGATGAAAAACAACCCATAGATGTTTTAATTCAAGTGACGAAAGATGGCAGGCCTTGTTTATCTTTTACGGTACCGAGAGAAGACATCACGCACGCGGGTGAAGTCTTTGACCTGTTGATATCCGACCCCTACGCGATAACGACAGAAGGGGTAAGCATCGTCGACCCTCTGACCGAAGAAAAGATAGCCAAAACTTTCAAAACAATTACAAGGACTTCAAAGTTACCTGATGCCCACCCGCCGAGAGACGATGTGCGGCAAAGCATTTTGTCCATTATCAGCCGAGGCATAACCCCCTACAGTGCAACTAGCAGCGGGAAAAACGAAGACGTGCCTTCGTTAGAAACGATGTTAACGGGCTACATTGAAGCGACGCTCCGGGGAAATGCTCAGCCGGAGAAAGAAAAAGAGCCTCCCGCCATCAAGGAGCGGGTTGCTACATCGGTAGCGAAGCTTGCCGATAACCTGGTGTATGGTCCAAAAGGAAAACAGAAGCCATCGGAACCCAAAAACCATTGAGGTCTAGGATTTTTTGCCCCGTTCCTAATTGTCTACGTCTATTGTCCTTTGCCTATTCTTACGTTCCCTCCTCCCAGCTTGCCAGGTAATTTTTCTGCTCTGGAGTAAGGGTGTCAATCGCCATGCCCATTGATGCGAGTTTCGTTTTTGCTATAAGTTCTTCCGTGGCTGTCGGTACGTCGTAGACGCCGGGAGCAAGCTTCTGTTGCGACATCCACTCGCACGCGAGCGCCTGCGTCGCAAAACTCATGTCCATTACGCTCGCAGGATGCCCTTCCGCCGCCGCGAGATTCACAAGCCGCCCTTCGGCCAAAAGATAGATGCGCTTCTCGTTGATAACGTATTCTTGAACAAATTCACGTACCGTGCGCGGCTCTCCCTTAGCTACTGATTTTAAATCATTGATATTAATTTCTACGTCAAAGTGGCCGGAGTTGCAAATGATTGCGCCGTCCTTCATTTTCAGAAAATGCTCTTTGCGAAGAACATTAATGTCTCCAGTCACGGTGCAGAATAAATCGCCGAGAGGCGCTGCCTCCGCCATCGGCATGATGCGAAAGCCCTCCATTCCAGCTTCCAGCGCTTTTATCGGGTCTACTTCGGTAACGACGACGCTTGCACCCATTCCCCGCGCCCGCGTTGCCAGACCCTTCCCGCACCAACCGTAGCCCGCGACCACTACCGTTTTTCCTGCAATCAGCATATCGGTCGCGCGGATTATTCCGTCTAGCGTGGACTGGCCCGTGCCATAGCGGTTGTCAAAAAGATTTTTCGTGCGCGCATCATTGACAGCGACAATCGGCATTTTGAGCGCGCCATCGCGCGCCATCGCGCGCAGGCGGATGACTCCTGTGGTTGTTTCCTCTGTTCCGCCGATAATTTGCGAAAGAAGGTCAATGTGGCTCTTATGGATAGTTGAAACCAGGTCTGCCCCGTCGTCCATCGTTATTTGCGGTCTCTGTGCGAGTACCGCTTTAATGTGTTTGAAAAAAGTGTCGCGGTCTTCTCCCTTTACTGCAAAAGTTGGAATATTGAAATCCGCAACCAAGCTTGCCGCCACATCGTCTTGCGTTGAGAGCGGATTGGAGGCGCACAAAATTACATTTGCTCCGCCCGCCTGAAGTGTGCGCATTAAATTCGCCGTCTCGGCTGTCACATGAAGACATGCCGCGAGAGTCTTCCCCGCAAACGGTTTCTCTTGTTCAAAGCGCGCCTGAACCTGCCGCAAAACCGGCATATCCCGCCCGGCCCACTCAATCCGCCGCTTCCCCACCACAGCGAGTTTTATATCTTTAACGTCGTATTCCATCTTGAGTAGTATACATTGCGGATATATTTTGACCATTCCCGCCGCATGCAAAAAAACTGCTGGTCGCGCGGCGGACGCGACCAGCAGGAGATTTAGAAGACCCGTGCTTTTTATTATTACAACTCACAGGTCGTATTTTTCGTCCTCCATCCTTTCCATCTCCCTCAGCGAGATTCTTTCTACTTTCTTGTCCCCGCTCGCGCCGGGAAAAATTGCGGGCCTCGAGGTGTCCTTCCCTAAGCCCCGAAATGGGAGCGCGTTAGCGCTCCCCAGTCCTCCCTGGTTCTGCACAAGGGCGCGCTCGCGCCCCTCGCTTTCCGGCGTCACCGCCGGCGAAATCTTTTTCGCGGCCATCGTTTTCTCTCCTTTAAAGACCCGGTCCAAACAAAATGTAAAGACCGAGCAGACCGCAACTTATCAGAAAATCCTATTTTGTAAACCCCGTTAGAAGTCAAAGTTTGGACAGGGATGATCGGCTGGGCAAGCTAGCTTTTTTACTCCCATGTTGATCGTAAGGAGAGTCCGCGAAAAAGAATTTTGCAGCAAAATTCTTTTTCGCCTATGACTTCTAACGGGGTAAATCTTTTACCGCGGACTATTCCATTTGAGTACTCACACCCATATCCCTATATTTAAGCTATAGCGTAAAGATAGGGATACGGTTTTGCGCGCTTTGTTTTTCACTACGTACCACGTTCTACCTGCCCGAATGACTGGTGTCATTCAGTCGGGCGGGCGAACTACGTACTATTTCTATATCTCCAACTTCTCCCCGTAAGCCTTCTTGTACCTTTCCGCGACTTCCGGAATCGTGAAGCGATGCGTCTGCGTGCCGTACGTTTCCACCGCATAGGCCGCGACTACGCTTCCGAGCTTCGCACAAGATTCAAGAGGTAACGCAAGGAGCATTCCCTTGATAAAACCGGCGCGGTACGCGTCTCCCGCACCAGTTGGGTCTACCGCGTCTTTGACGAGTACCGCTTTCACTTTCCCCTCGCCGTCCTTAGTGAAAACCCTTGAGCCTTCTGCGCCGTACGTCACGACCAGATTTGTCACATGTTCCAGAATAGGCCCGGCCGCCCAACCCGTTTTCTGCGCAATGAGACCGAATTCGTAATCGCTGGCAAACAGCGTGTACGCCCCAGAGATTCCATCTTTAAGCTGGTCTGCTGTAAGCGCCAGTATCTGCTGTCCCGGGTCATAGCAATACCGTAACCCCTTCTTCCTGTAGTATGCCGGTAAGGTTGTCATGTCATCAATATTTCCGGGCGCAACGATTGCAAGCGCGCGCCCTTCCGTATCCACCGGCGTGTCATATGGGAACTTCCCCGCACCCGGATGGAATGCGCTGATCTGGTTGTCGGCCGAATCCGTGAGTACAACAGCCGATGCCGTGAGTTCGCCTTCAACAATCTTAATAGACGTCGGGTCAATGCCGGAGAGCAGAAAATGCGAACGATAGGGGCCGAAGTCGGCGCCAGCTGTGGCGATTATTTCCGGCGACTCTCCGAGAAGAGCTAAGTTGTACGCGATGTTACCGGCCGTACCGCCGAACTCCACCGACAGCTTGTCAACGGTGAAGCTCAAATTAATGCTGTGTATTTTGTCCGCGACAAAGTGCTCCGAGAACAAGCCGCGATAATTCATGATGCGGTCAAACGCAATAGAACCGGATACAATTATTTTTCGTTTAAACGTTTCTCCTGCCATATGTTTTATGCATGAGGATACTTTTCCTTGATTTCTTTTGCGAGATAGGGATTCCACATGGCGCCAGTTGCGGTCATAACGACATCCGCTCCCGCTTCGCGATACTCTTTGAAGTCCGCGGGCACCGTAACGCCGCCACAACCAATGATTCCATAGCGCAGGCCGAGTTCTTCGCGAAGCGCTTTGAGTCGGCGCACCATGTCCAACCCCGCCCATTTTACCGCGTGTCCGCAAATACCGCTTTTTACGCGGTGCGCACCCGGCAACGCTTGTGTGCCGTCCGGATTCACAACCGGTGCTGGAATGGTATTGATAGCTGAATACCCGTCAACAATTGTGCCTGTTTCTTTAACAAGTTCGCGTAACTCCTGCTCGCCAAAATATGCGATTTTGATTACGAGCGGTGTTTCGCCGATCTTATTTTTTATTCTCTCGGCCACGAGCTTCACTTTTGGAATATCAAAACAGAGTAATTGCGCGGCACCTTCGTTGGGGCAGCTGAAATTTGTTTCAACAATTTTCACGCCCGCGCTTTTTATCACCTCTGCGCCCTGCACCCAGTCGCTGATGTAATCCTGCGCCGAAAATCCTTCCCACTTTGTTCCTTCAAAACTGCACATTACAAGCTGGCCGGGCTTTGCATAGGCAACGCATTCGGCAAGGTCTTTCATCCACACATCGGATTCGTATGACGGATTGCCGAACGAGTTCGTGATGGAAAGCGGTTCTTTGTATTCGTTGCGGACGACAATCGGATTCTGCGCCATCTCAAGCGTAAGGTCGCCTTTAATATCGGCACCCAAGACATTCGGCCATGGATTGCACGCGCGGACTCGGCTGCGGACTGTCTTGTGCACGGGCACGTCAAATCCCTTATCCAAAGCCGCTTTTACAAATTTCCCGTTAAGAAGCGGGCCTGCCGGAATGCCGAGTGGGTACGAAAGCTTTTGTCCAAGAAAATCGAACCGCGGTTTTTCTGCGGGTAATACTACGCCGTCGGCAAAACCGTTAAACGGCCCCTTTTCCCAATTTTCTTCGTACGTCTTACTCGGGTCGTAGAATGGCGCCTGTAACATATCCGAGAGTATACCACCCTACGATATTCTTATCCCCAACTCTTTTTACCCTACTTGGCGGTTCAACCGCCAAGTAGATCAAATTCCTATCCCCAATGCCTTTAAGTCGGCTTTTAATTGCTCGTTGTTCTTGAACAGAATCGGGATGTATCCGATTTCGTCTGCTTTCTCCAAGCTCCTCGTCGTGTCATCAATAAAGACCACTTCCTCGGGCCGGAGTTTGAGTTTTTCAAACAATACCTGGAATGCTTCTTTGTGCGGTTTTTGATACCCAATTTCGCCGGAAATAACGATGACATTGGCCAGCTTCAATAAGCCGTACTCCTTCAACCGTTCTCGTAGTATGGAATTTGAGTTGCTGAAAATCCCGGTCTTCAATCCCAACTTCTTTAGTTTTGGAAAAAAAGAAAGCAATTCTGTATTAAGATTCCTGTCCAGTTCCTTAAGGCGCACAATTTCTTTAACCTTGTCTTCTTTTTCTTTACCTTTGTTGAATACCGATACAACCTTAAGAATCATGTTTTCCCACGTGAAGTTCTTAACATTGGCCAAATGATTATGTTGAAAATAGGTGGTCAGAAAATCCTGATATGAAACTCCGAGACAATCTGCAATTTCGCGCCGAAAATCTCCTTCCCCGTACAATTCAATGACCCCGCCGAAATCAAACACTACCGCCTTGACATTTTTATCGCTGTCCTTGTTCATACGCTTGAGAGAATGAGTGCCGCCTCTTTCAAAAATGCTAGCTCTCGCAAGCGAATGAATTTCCATTCATAGTTTTCAAAGTTCGTTTCACTCTTAATAGTCTTGATAGCATTTTCCAATGTCGTCCACACTGTAATAAAACCAACGGCAATTTCATTTACGTCCATAGTGGTAGCTCCAACTTCCCCATCAATATCTGCGAGAAAACAATGCGAGGTGTGGTGCAGGGCATATTTGTTTCTATACTCTTCAACCATTGCAAGCTCTCGAACATTCTTGACGGAGCAACCAATTTCCTCCAACAATTCGCGAGCAAGCGCGATCGGCACATCTTCACCCTCTTCTACACCGCCCCCAGGCAATTTGTGGAAATTCTTTTTTGTCGCATGAAGGATTGCGATATTATCATCAGTATTAAAAACAATCGCGCGCGCCGATATTCGCTCCTTGTAAACACCGGGAGCGGGAAAATCTGAACCGATATCCGCGTCTCTAATGATTTTCAGCGGCGGCATGACATTAAAACTCCGGACTGAATAATTTGCGTAGCTCTTCTTTCTTCTCCGGATTTAATTTTGCCTCACGTAACGCAAGAATAACCTCATTTTCTCTAAACCTTTCGTTCGTGCCCATATCTATAAAATCATCAAACATTACGGGTTTAAGAGTTATTCTTTCCCCTGCATCAAGACTTATTTCTGCAACCTTCTTCAACCCTTTTGCGATGAAAGTATAGATAGCCCAGTCAATTTTACCTATTGGTTGTTGCGCATTCCACAGAATATATTTTTCCGCCTTATATCCGCTCTCCTCTAACAGTTCGCGTTTTGCCGCTTCCAGTATTCCCTCGCCCTCATCAACCCTCCCGCCCGTTGCTCCGATGAACGGTTCTTTCCCCGGCTGTTCCTGCTCGGTCAAAATAATCCTCCCGTCTGGAAGAACTGGGTATATAACGACCGTATCCGGCCTTTTTAGTTTCTCAAAAATCTCGATCGTGTCGTCAAACATTTTCTGCTCCCATTGATACACGTCAAAAATCTGCCCGCTGAAAACCAGTTTCGCGTGAGCAGGTATCGGCTGTCTTGACTTTGGCCGTTCTATATCCACATCCCAAGTCTAGCAAAAAACCGGCACATTGTATCGGTGACGGAATTGCGCACGATTTTCTCATCAACTTCGTGACATCGTGGAATGCATTCGTCCATGTAAGGAACCGCGTTAAATGTTTTTCGTCCTACTATCCAGCGAATATTTGCCCGGTCCGAAAAGCGACACGGCCAAGGCGGATACGGCAAGTACAAAGTCCCGCACGCCGATATCGTTGTAGCCGACTTCGTAGGCGATGAAGAAAAGATGGAGCGATAGCAGAAGCGCGATCCATCGAGTCCATAGTCCCAGGGCGAGGAGTGTACCGCCGATTATTTCAAACCAGCCGTTTATTAGCACAATTTTCACGGCTCCTAGTCCAAGTATAGTATTCGCCCACTCCGGCACCCAAGCGGTCCATGAATCAGGACTTGTTACTTGCGATATTCCAAACCACAAGAACAGAAAAACAAGCCCGAAACGCAGAACAATCGGAGCGTATTCGGCTATTCTTGGTTGAGTGCTCATGGCAGTAATTCCCTGTATTATACTCGGTTCTCTCGCTTCGTGATATCTTGTCAGGAAATGACCGACAGTGACGCCTCAAACGAGCCCATAAGCAGCGCGACGCATTTTATCGCCACGCTTCTTTCCATCGCAGGGCTTTCTTTATTAGTCACTTTGGCCGCCTTGCGCGGCACAGCAACGCATGTCGTCAGTTTTGCGATTTTCGGCGCATCGCTTGTCCTGCTTTATTTCTTCAGCACGCTCTACCATTTTCTTTCAAAAAATCACCCTGCAAAAGACCTTTTCCAAATTCTTGACCACATAACGATCTACATCCTTATCGCCGGCACATATACGCCGCTTGTGCTGATAGTTCTCCCAACGGCGTGGGGGTGGAGCATGTTTGGGGCAATCTGGGGTCTGGCTTTGTGCGGAGTGTTAATCAAAGTGCTGCGCTTTAACATTCCGCTATGGGTTCCGAGCGTCTTATATCTTCTGATGGGCTGGCTGATAGTAATCGCTTTAGTCCCTCTGAAAGAGGCTCTTTCGTTTGGGGGAATTTTGTGGCTTCTTGCCGGAGGAATCTTTTATACCGTCGGAACAATCTTTTTTGCGCTGGACAATAGCTTGAAGCTAAATAAATGGTACACGCTACACGATGTATTTCATATTTTCGTTATGCTCGGCAGTTTCAGCCACTTCTGGTTCATGCTCAAATTCGTTCTTACGGCATAAAGGTTCCTCGGGGCAAGCCCCGAGGTATTTGAGGAGCTCGCTTCACTCGCGCATTCCCGCTGGCCTGGCCGCGGGGTTTTGAACCTATATACCGTCTTCGCTCGGACGAAATGAAAGGCCTATCGGTTGTTGATAGGCACCTGTAGACGGCAATCTTTCATTTCGGATCCTCGCTAGCCGTTATAAAATAGGCCGTCAAGCGACGCGACACACCCCGCCACCATTTCTACATTCTAACATTTTGCAAAATGTCGGAACGAGAAAAGAACCTTGCTTCTAAGGGTTAACCCTGGAAGGGCGCTCAGGGATTTATAACGTTTATCGGTTTGCCTTCTTGAAACGCGCGGATGTTTTCTGCCGTTGATTGCATCAATCTTTGCCTCGCCGCGAGACTTGCCCACGCTATGTGGGGCGTGATGATGCAATTTTTCGCTTTGAGAAGCGGGTTATCGGACTGTATCGGCTCCACGGAGACGACGTCCACTGCCGCGCCCGCAATCACTCCGGCATTGAGCGCATCCGCTAAATCCTGCTCCGCGACGAGGCCCCCGCGCGCGGCATTAATGAGGAATGCGGTCGGCTTCATAAGCGAGAGAAGCTCGCGGTTAACGATTCCCTTGTTGGCATCAGTAAGCGGACAATGGAATGTAACGACGTCGGCCTGCGCAACCACCTCGCGCACCTTTTCAATTTCGCGCCCCGCGGTAAGAATTCTCATGCCGAGCGCCCCGGCAATTTCGCCGACACGATGTCCTATCTTTCCGTAGCCGATTATGGCCAAGGTCTTTCCTGCTAGCTCTATCTGCGGAGTGTCCCAAAAACAGAAGTCCTGTTGCTTGCTCCATTTACCCGCATGCACCGTGTCAGAGTGATGGCCGACGCGGTGCGCCAATTCCAAAATGAGCGCGGTGACGAACTGCGCGACGGAGTCCGTGCCGTACTCGGGCACATTGGAAACGGGAATTCCGCGCGCGCGGGCCGCGGCAATATCAACGACGTTGTACCCAGTGGCGGTAACGGTAATAAATTTCAGCGTGGGCAATTGGCCAATCGCCTCGGCGGACAGAACGGCCTTGTTGGTGATAACAATATCGGCATTAAGCGACCGTCCGACGACCTGTTCAACCGGCGTGTAGTCATACGTCGTTAACTCACCGAGCGCAGCGACTGCGTCCCATGTATTGTCGCCGGGGTTCAATGTGTGGCCGTCAAGGATGACAATTTTCATGCGGGCTATTGTAACAAATGAACAGACCGAAAGCGTAATGGCGCCGGGTACTGCTTCAGCATTAATACGGCCAGAGTCCCATGAATGCGCCGATATAATGGACAATCACATAGAGAAACACGATATAGCCCACGACGCCTGCCGCGAGTGACAGCCCGACAATGTTGATGATCTCATTCTTGCGCCGCACCGCATCGTCAATAGTACAAATGCCCTTTGAACGCCGGAGGTAGAGAACGGTCGCGCCTATGAGCAACACGAGCCCGACAGCGCGGAAGTACCATTTGTAGTCTCCGTACAGAGTATCCGCCAAGCTTGATGCGAGAGTGACCGAACCAAGGCCCGCAAGAACAATAATGATTGGCGAGATACAGCAAAGCGAAGCGATGAACACAGGGGCCGCGGAGAGTTTGAATGCGTCTTTAAACTTAAACATATCTCATTTGAATAACGGCAGATATTCGCCATACCCCTCCAGAACCAATTTCTCCTTGGGTATGAATCTAAGCGCCGCGGAATTCATGCAATACCGCAATCCGCCCCGTTCTGGCGGTCCGTCATTAAACACGTGCCCCAAATGCGAATCGGCGTGCCTGGAACGCACTTCGGTGCGCACATACAACAGGCCTCTGTTTTCCTGCAGAACAATGTTCTCCGGCGCGAGCGGCTTGGTAAAGGAGGGCCAGCCAGTGCCGGAATCATACTTATCTATGGAGGAGAACAGAGGCTCGCCCGAAACGATGTCCACATAGATGCCCTCGGTCTTATTGGCATCATATTCATTCTGAAACGATGCTTCCGTTCCCTCCTCCTGCGTCACGTTATATTGAATCGGGGTAAGCAGGGCTCGTAATTCTTCATCCGTTGGCTTCACAAAATTTTTCCACGGGGCGCCTGCTTCCGCATCAATGCTCTGCGTCGGGAGCGTATCGGCACCCCAGTGCTTTTCTATGAACGCATCGCGCCCGGAGCTCTGGCGGTAATGGGCATATCGTATCGGGTTCTTTTTGTAGTAATCCTGATGGTATTCCTCGGCAGGCCAAAATGCCGTTGGGGGCAGGACGGTGAGCGCGAGCGGTTTATTAAATATCTTCTTAGCATCTATCTCGGCAATAACTCTTTCTGCGGCGAGTTTCTCTTCAGGAGTAGCGTAATAAACTCCAGGGCTGTACTCATACCCTCGGTCGTAGAACGACCCTCCGCTGTCTGTCGGATCGCCATGCTTTATCGTGTACTCAACGAGTTGTGTATAAGAAACTCGCGCAGAGTCGTATTCCACCCGAACAACTTCGCGGAAACCGCGCTCTCCATAATCCTGATAGGTGGGATTCTCACCCCCGCCGTCTGCATAACCAGAAACGACGGAGACGACTCCGGGAAGTTTCTCAAAGTCGGCCTCAGCGCACCAGAAGCAGCCGTTCGCAAACATCGCAGTCTTTTTCTGCCCCAACACGGCCTGATTATCTATCTGAACCGTTTGAGAGATGGGAAATACGTATACGTACAACGCAACAAGAAGAACCGCGCCAAGCACTGCAAAAATCCAGGGTTTATTCATAAATAAAAATACATTTTAGCATGGGGCTGGCTGTTTTAAGTTAGAACCGCAGTCGGTCAAACCCACCCCCCTATTTTGAGGTGTCTGACCCCATTTCGCGCTTTCAGCAGGAAGCAACTACTACAGGTCGCCGCAAGCAACGTAGACACTGGCCTCTTCGACGGATTTGTGGACGTTGAGCGCGAGCGGAAGCTGCGCAAGGATCGCCTCCAGAGAGACATTGAGCGTCGTCGCGGAGACACCGTTGACCGGGAACTCAAGCGGATAGACGACTCCGCCGATAGTCGCGCACGAGCCCGTGTGAATGTGCGCTGGCTGTACGATGTCTGTCGTGGCACCCGTGAGTGCAAGCTCCACGAGCGTGCTTCCGCCCATCGAGGTCAAGGTGGCTGCGCCATTCATGCCCGAATTGTTCTGGGCGCTCAGTGCAACGACGACAGGCTGCGAACCACCCTGATTCATGAACCAATAAATTCCTCCAAGCACAACAATTGCAACGACGATCCAAATTATCTTATTTTGCATACTATGCGTTATTAAATCCTACTAAAATACTTCAATTCGACAGAATAACTATAGCACGCACTTCCCCCAGAGAGCGAGCACATACGACCACACCGTCAGTCTTTTTGTAAGGTTTTGTTTACCCTGAGCGGAGTCGTAGGGCTTACCCTGAGCTTGCCTGGAGTGAGCTTGTCGAATCTGTCGAATGGGCATAAAGCATTAAACCCACCCCCAGGGTTAGGAAGAGAGTTTTTCGAGATCCTCCTGCAAGAGCAGAACGCTTAACGAGCATTCTTTTGTCATACCAATCGACGGCCGCGTAGAAAATCCCACATATTCAACCTTCTTGCCCATGTTAATTACGTGCTTTATCGCAGGGATAAGGTCAGTATCTGAACTGACCACGACGGCTGTATCGTATTTGTTCTCGAATGCTCCAGCGACAAGGTCTACGGCGATTTTCACATCAACACCCTTCTCTCGTATGTCGTGATCGTAAACAATCCTTCCGCGTTCAATAAGAAAACCTTGCGCTTCAATATTGCCTAGAAATTTCTGTTGCCCCTCCACCATCTTTTGGCTTTTTTCTGTGTCGTCGTGGTTCCTAACGATGCCAACATAATATCCTTTCGAAACGAGGTTCCTTCCACGCAATAAAAAATCAACCAATCTTAGATAATCAAAACGTTTCCGAGGAAAAATCCCGCGCTCTTTGAGGAGCCGGTATAGGTTCCCGCCGTCTATTAGTACGACAACCCTCTCAGCCATCGAGAAAGTATACAACCAAAACTGCCCTTGCATTGCTACAGGGGCAGTGAGGTTAGAAGCCCCATTATACACAACTTGCCACAAACAACAAGTTTTCCACACCCTAGCGGAACGGCTTAAGACCTCCCTAAAAGAAGACCGGAATCTCACTTCACCGCACATTCAGACTTCCAACTCCTCCATACCGTATCGTTAAACCTAGGGGTATCGGTAGTGTGAGCGCTACGACAGCGGCCCATACGACCAGTCTTTTTGTCAGGGTTTGCATACGATTTAGTCGGAATCGTGCCGCGCTAACCGTCAATTAAGGCGCGGCTTGTTCTCTTTAGTACTACCAGAAATTCTAAAGGTCTCTTGGAAAAACGGTATCTGACACTCATAATACTGCTTTTACAGAACTTTAAGGAGTATAGTGACCATAATGCCCTGCGTTTACTGCAAAAAAGAATCGGAAATTAAAGGAGTTGAGCACGTCGTGCCACAAAGCTTTGGCACATTTGGTACAAAGACACCGACGCTCGACCGTGTTTGCGACTCCTGCAATGCGTTCTTCGGAAAGGAACTCGATCAACCTTTGGCAAGAGATAGCTGGGAGGGTTTAACCCGATATCGCCAAGGCATACGATCTTCCGAAAAGAGAAATCATTCACGTATAAAACTGGCTCTCGGCGATGATGCGGTATTTGGTGATTTTGCGGGAGCGTTACTTGAAAGCGTTGATGGTACCAAAGGAGGCTTACCACCACCCCGTCCGCAATTCAGGATATACAACAACAAAACCAAGTCGCATGACGCATTCCCAATTGAGGAAATCAAGAACTTTAAAATGGATGATGGGCTCTATGGTGCAAAAGGCACCAGAAAAGTGCAGATCATTTCACACATAGATCAACGACAGGCAGTAATTGATGAGCTGAAGAAGGTTGGAGTTGACTACGTACACAAAAGCGACTTTTATCCTGATTTTGCAAAGGATGGTAATTCCGTTCCTGTTGATGCTACCGTCAGTGTCGATCACGTCATAAAGCGGGCATATTTAAAAATCATACTCAATGCGTTTGTATGGAGATCAGGGGCAGATGCATTTGCAGCTCCAGCGTGGGAACATGCTCGCAACTACGTTCGTTTCAATGGTGAGCCATTAAAGGCTCGTATGAGCAATAAACCATTCTGGGGAGAAGAAGGCGAGACGATGCGTTTTGAAGGAGACCACATCAGTGTCATGGTAGAAAATAGAGAAGGAAACGTGATAGGAAAGATACAGTTCTACGATCATTACCTTTACGAGTTTATCCTCATGGAAGGGGCCTCCATACCAGAAGAACAAGAATTCGCTGTGCGGTTTACGAGGGACGAGGAACCGGCAATGGGAGAAAAGCGTTTTATAAGAAATAAGTAACGACCATGGCGTTCTATTTTGGAGAAAAAACCGGTGACGAGCTAAATGCAAAAATCAATTTGCGGGACATTAGCTCACGTGCCAAGCAGTGGGATCATCCTGTAAAGGGCTTATTTAAATACGCCGAGTCAATGGAGAATAATGGCGGAGATATCCTCAAGTTATCTAAGAAGGTTCGGGAGCGTTACTGTGTTTCCATTGTTGGCATGGCATTAAAAGATGATTCGCAAGCGGACTGGTGGATGAATATGCCAAACCAAGACCCACCAGATGGACTGGTAATGACACTGCGGGAAGAAAAGCCCGGTGGTTACAGAGGTTATATGCGTGAGATTGAAGTGGTAGAGCACCGAGATGAGCCCGAGAAAATCTTTGATACCATCCGAGACAAAATGATTCAGAACACATACGAACCAAATACGATTCTGGTCTGCTTGGTTTTAACACCGTCTGCATACGATTTCCGTTTGCTTGCCACAAAACTGGCAGAAGTTCCATCAACACTCAAACACATCTTCGTGGTGTTCACTGGCATCTTGCTTACGGGCACTATTCCCACCAAAGAGGAAATGCAAACCTCCTACACAATGGTTCAACTACTTCCAGTCTTTGAGCACGGAACTGTCGACTCACGACCTCACCTCGTTGACTTCATGGAAAGATACGAGAAAGGCCAAGAGTCCCGACTTATTGAGGGCGATGAGATTCATTTCGGAACAACAAACAAGAGTGCCATTACTCCTCAGTCTTACGTGTAGGGGGATATGGATATGGTGCCAGGTACCCTTTCAACGATGGGTACACCCGGCCCAACAACACGGCCTGCGCATTTATATTTCCGGATAACCAAAGATGGGAATCTCGTAGTTGCCATATCTCCACACGCGCTCGCTTTCTGGGGGCGCGGACGTAAACGTATTGCCGATTGAAGTCGCGCTTGATTCGGGGCTGATATAAACGCCATCGCCGCAATTTGTAATGGTGTTGTTTTTAATTATCTGTGAGCCGGCGATAGACGCTATGCCGGTATGGCAATCGTCTATAACATTCCCCGCGACTTCTTGGTTGTCGTTGGACTTGAGATCGATCCCTTCGTGCCCCGCGTCAGATAAACGATTGTTGATTATTTTGATATTTGAATTGGCCGAAGATATCGCTCCCCACAGCGCATGTCTTGATATAGAATTTTGGATCATGCTGTTCGGCTGTTTCCCCGTAGGGTTAAGACCATTGCGGGTATATTCAACTATAACATTGTCTATGACGCTCCCATCACCCTGAAAAATAATCGCTTCCCAATCGGCCAGATTTGGTTTTTGCGCCGCGGATGTAAAAACGATCGGCTGATTTTGCGCGCCCCTGGCGACTAATTTCCCAAGAACAAAAATGCTTGAGTGGGTAGTCGTATACGCCTTGAGCCGCGTTGGGTCCTTGTCGTTAAAACCGTCCGGAGGCACTTCGTCGCCCCAATGGCGGTTGTCCCCGACAGAAACCGTAACCGTTGTCCCGGGCAGAACGGCGAGGTTACCCAAAATCACAACGTCTCCGGTGACGTAAATATCGCCGCTCCAAATCTGATTACCGATAAACCACCCGCTTATGGAAGTATTGGATCTCTGGGTTGTTGAAAGAAATGTATAAACAATAAAAACGACGGCAAGGATTACACTTACTGCTAGAAGATACGAGGATCTCTTCCAGTTCATAAAAATGAATATAGCACGACCCAGGACGAGGCGAGAAAGACCCGGGGCAACATGGGGCGTTTGTATTGGCCGGCTCGCTGGTTCGGTCGTGAGCCCCGCAGGTTGCAGCGTTCAGCTGTGCCTATTTCTCTGCCCTTTCCTTATTGCAGTTTTTTGCAAAATACTGCAATAAGGAGATGAATGGGTAGTGTTTGCGTGGTGTTATAGATAAAGTGCACAGATTGGGTTACAGTAGATACGTTAGAGTAGGAAATATTGGGGGGTCGTCTAACGGTAGGACTCCGCCCTTTGGAGGCGGCTATAATGGTCCGAATCCATTCCCCCCAGCAAAAATTCTCTACAAATACAAATTCTTGCCGGACTCGGTTGGAATGAATGTCGCTTCAAATGCCCAGCGTACCGTCTGGTCAATCTCGCTTTCGGAAAGTATTCCGTGCTTGCGCATCAATTCAAGCTCTTTGGTCAAGTTGGTTTTGAGCATTGATGGGTTATCGGTATTGATGCAAAACTTCACCTGCGCATCATAAAGCGTGCGGATTACCTCTTTGAGATGCGCGCCGCTCTTTATAAACCCGACGCGCATATTGGATGTAGGGCAGATGCAGAGCGTGAGATTCTCCTCGCGGATTTTCTTGAGGAGCGAGGGAGATGTGTATGCGCGAAAGCCGTGGTTCACCCTGTCCAGTGGCAGGATTTTAAGAACGTACTCCATTTCTTCAGCGGTTCCGTCTTCACCCGTGTGCACCGTGGTCTTCAGTCCCGCGCTCCGCGCTGTCTTGTACAAATCAACATAATCTTCGTAGCGGAAATCCGGAACGGCGGGCCCCGCGATGTCAATGCCTATAACGCCGCGATTTTTATATTTGATGGCTTTCTTGACGATAATAGCGTTCGTTTCAAAGGGAAGCCGCCGGTCCAACAAGAAAATAAGCCCAGCCCGCACATTCGGAAACTCCACCAACCCCCTCTCCATTCCCTGCATGGCGCCCAGAATTATCTGGTCCAAATCCCTTTCCCCTCCTCTGTTGCGGAACATCGGGTTAAACGACGGTTCAAGGAGCGTGATGTTGTTCGCGCGATACGCTCCGCTCAAGACTTCATAAACGGCGCGTTCCATCGCAATCGGCGAGGACTGTATAAGTTCTGTCCATTTGAAAAGCTCATGGTAATCCTCCCAGGAAATCTCCGTCTTTTTGCCAAGCGTTATGAGCTCGTAAAATTCCCAGTAATCTTTTGATGGGAGCCGAATTCCCTGTTCGTGGGCGATGCTCCAAAGAATGTGCGGCTCCACGGATTGCCCGAGATGAAAGTGTAGTTCGGCAAGTTCTTTCGCGCCTGTCTTTAATATTTCCATATTGATATTCTATGGAGTAATTATATCACTTTATAACGGCTAGCGAGAATTCGAAATGAAAGCCCGACTGCGCTAGCGCTCCGCTGGACTGCGTTTTGTACCCGCGCTACGCGCGGACAAAACGGGAGCTTGCTTTCATTTCGTCCGAGCGAAGACGGTATATAGGTTCTTCGGGGCTTGCCCCGAAGAACCTATATCAGTGAAGGGCGGGAACAAAATAGTCCGCGGAAATAACCGAAACATTTCTATAGCGATATTCTTTTGACAACTCCTGATTGTAGTCGTTCGTGTCCTGTTCGGGAATATCATGCGGCCCTATGCAAAGTGTCGTGTGGAGGACGCCCCTATCGTCTTCAATAGGTACAACACCGAGTACTCTGTAAACCTCTTCTTCTTTGATAGTTTTCCTGTAACCTGGGGGCAAATTATGCATGGAATTTGCTTTCAGCTTAACGAGCATTCCCTTTGCAAATGTCGGTGTCCGCTCCTCCCTATTTTCGGGTATGCTTTCCATAGACCCTTGGCGAATTTAATGCGTGATTTTCCCGCCATCGGCAATGTCAATCACCGCGAGCTCAAGCGGCAGGTGCGGCACAGCCGCGTAGGCTGTCTTTTCGTAGGCATTCAGGAGCGCGCGCATAGTATTTGAATTCACGCCCGGTTCTTTTGAAAGTTTTTTCGCGAGCTCTACGTCTGCTTCGCCGAATTCATTCGCGAGCGTCTCCGCGACATCGGGCGCAAAGCGTAAAAGAAGAGCGACGCGCATTCGGTGTATGAGAAGTTTCAACAGTACGCGCGGTTCCATGTTTTCCGATACCGTCTGCCGTATCGCCCCGAGCGCAGACGAGTAGTCTTTCTTGGCTATGGCCGTGAGCAGGTCTCGGACAAGCTCCGCGCGCGGAGCGCCGGAAACCAATTCAACTTCTTCGGCGTCAATTTTCTTGTCTTTAGAAACCGCAAGCACTTTCTGCAAAATGCCGAGCGCATCGCGGAACGAACCCTCGGCAAGAAGTGCGATAAGTTCCGACGCGGGATGGTCAAGCGCATACCCCTCTTTCTTTGCCACATCGGTAATCGCCTGTGAGAGGATTTCGCGGGTCGGCTTTTTGAACGTGTAAATCTCGCAACGCGATTGCACCGTTTCCGGCACTTTGTCGCGCTCGGTCGTCGCCAAAATAAATATCACGTGCGCCGGCGGCTCTTCCAGAGTCTTCAGAAATGCGTTCCACGCATTTCGTGAAAGCATGTGCGCTTCGTCCACGATGTACACTTTATACGGAGATTCAAGTGGCAGGACATAGACACCTTCGCGGAGTTCGCGAATATCGTCAACTCCCGTGTTGGAAGCCGCATCTATTTCATAAATGTCATTCGGTGTGATGCCAATTTCGCGCGCGAGAATTCGGGCCACGCTGGTTTTACCCGTCCCCCTTCCGCCGGAAAAGAGATACGCATGCGCGATTTTCTTATTCTTTATTGAGGCCTCAAGCACGCGCACGACATGTTCCTGTCCTCGTACCTCTCCCCACTCCTGCGGCCGGTACGCGCGGTATAAGGTACCGTGCCTGCCCTCTTTCGCTTTCATGCGCCTAGTATAGCACTAGAGATAATTGCCTGTGCTTCCGAGATATTTTTAGTATCCATGAGCCGCGTTCTCAATTCCTTTGCCCCGTTCCATCCTTTTACGTATGAAGCGAAATGTTTTTTCATTGTCGCGTAGTTCGCTGTCTTTGAAAGTAACTCTTCAAAAAGTTTCAGGTGTTCCGAGAGCGCTTTGAGTTTTGAATCCTTACTATTTGCTAATTCGCTTGGCCGATCGGACTGAGATCGGCACCTGTAGACGGAATTAGCAAATAGGAATGGGTTGCCGAAAATTGCTCGCCCGAGCATCACGCCGTCGCATCCTGACATTTCTGCTTTTGTGCGCGCCCCGTTAGAGGTCCAGCTTTCGCTAGCAGACCGTAACATGGTCTTACCTCTAACGGGGCGCGCGTCCTCAATATGCGTTACATCCCCATTGCCGATAATGAGGGTTTTTGACCCAAGCGAATCCCGTATTGCGACGGCTTTCGCGACAGCATCCCAACGCGCAGGCACGTCCGACATTTCCTTGCGCGTACGCGCGTGAATCGTTACCGCCGAAATATTCTCCGCGAGCAATTCCGGAAGCCATGTGTCCAGTTCGTCTTCCGTATACCCGATTCTTGTTTTAACTGACACGGGCAATCCGAATTCTCCCGCTGCGCGAATCAGTTCGCGCGCAAGCGCAGGATTTTTTATGAGCGCCGCTCCGCAGCCGGATTTTTCTACCGCCTTGTCCGGGCATCCCATGTTGATGTCAATGCCATCAAAGCCGAGCTTCGCGACGTGCTCCGCGCCTTTTTTCATCCGTTCCGGCGACGAGGTAAAAAGCTGGGCGACAATTGGCCGTTCGGAATCGGAGAACAGAAGTTTCGCCCGCAGTTTCTCCTGCCCCGACTGATTCGCGAAAAACAAGCCATCGGCAGAAGTGAATTCCGTAAACATCACATCCGGTTTGCCATATCGGGCGATTAGGCGCCGAAAAGCCGCATCGGTAACGTCCTCAAGTGGCGCCAGCGCAAAGAAGGGCTTGCGTAATTTTGTCCAAAAATCAATCATCCCGAACAGATTAACACATCACTGGTTTTTCTTGCCTTTTGTCCGCAAGGGACTGCGATTTGTTGCCATGCTACGCATGGACAAATCGGGAGCCTAATACCTAGCACCTGACACCTGTCACCTAGTTTTGTAGTACACGCGATTGCCAAAACGAAGGTCTATGTATTCAATTTTGCCCTCTTTTTCGCGAAGAGAATCCGACGAAAGCACCGTTTGAAGATTGCGTACGAGCGTAGCCGCGTCTGCGCCAAATGAGGCGCGTAATACAAAGCCTTTGGAAAGTGAAACTGCGAAATCTTGTTCGTTCAGAACTGAAACATCGGTCGCCGAGAATCCTGCGTCGTTTAAACGTGAAAGGAATGCAAGAACGCCAACAAACTGATTCGGCAAGAAGGTCTGACCGATAGGAGTAGTGCTCGTCGCAAGCCCGCCCGTAAATACAACCTCACCGGAGGTTGATGTCGCAGACTGGGCGAACCCCGTTAGAGGTCCTGCTACTGCATGGAGTCCCTCTCGCGGACTTACCTCTAACGGGGCGAAAATGAATCCACCATTGTCCATCTCAAAGCATTCTTTTTCCACTGCCATTTTACTCTCGCCAGCTTTTTGTCCGTCGCCCATTTTTCTTTCTTGGCACCACTGGGCAAACGGCTTTCTCTCCACGACGGTTACGGTAATCGCTTGCGCCAGAAGTGATTCGCGCGAGATTTGGGCGGAAAGAATCCGCGGAAAATAATGCTGTACGCTTTTTGCGATTTCCGCTTTTGGATACAAAAAGATATTTTCGCGCGAAATAATAGGGTACGTGCCGTCATTGAGTCTCGCCTCCACGAACGCCCGCACAAGCTTAGGAGAAACACTTCCCTCTCCTTTTACTTTAACTTCGCTGATTGCATATCGAGGCAGATAAGAAAACTCGCTCACCCCGTAAACAACGCCCGCGCCAACTATAAGAGCAACGAGCGTCATAAGCATGCGCAATTTGCGCCGGCGGGCGCGCAGAGAAGTTCTGCGAGGGAAGGGCAACTCGGCGGG
>Ga0209542_10004280_pt1 | contig 29471 bp, 28 predicted proteins | sample RifCSPhighO2_01_FD_184028 | JGI IMG/M metagenome (GOLD analysis project Ga0209542, IMG submission 184028) | Soil microbial communities from Rifle, Colorado - Rifle CSP2_plank highO2_0.1 (SPAdes) (version 2) | ecosystem: Environmental > Terrestrial > Deep subsurface > Rock core/Sediment ... | reverse complement strand
ATTTCCCCTTCTTTTTCTTTGCAATGGATAAAAAGGCGAACGTCTGGATGATCAACTTTAAGAACGGCCATATTTGCTCCGCGGCGGACCCCTCCTTGAGCAATCACGCCAAAGGCGGCATCATAGGCCTGGAGGAACCCAATTGGTCCGGTTGATCTCCCACCGGAACGCTTGACGAAATCTCCCCGAGGCCTTAGATCAGAAAAAGCAAAACCATTTCCCCCACCAGTTTGCTGAATCAAAGCAGCAACCCGGAGGGTTGAAAAAATGCCCTGTGGGTCACGGCCTAAGTCATCCTTGATTGGCAAAACGAAGCATGCTGCCAATTGCCCCAAAGGCGTCCCGGCACCGGTCCAAGTAGGAGAATTCGGAACAAAAAGAAAATTGGTCAAAAGATTATAGAAAATCTTGGCCATTTTTTTTGGATCTTTTTTGTATTTTTTCTCGGGCTCGGCAATACCTGCGGCAACACGCTCAAAAGTTTGGCGCGGTGTTTCTGCTAGGTTTCCATCTTCGCCTTTCCTAACATACCGACGGCAAAAAACTTCAGCAGCATTATCCGACATCCCGAACTCGGTCTTAGCTTGCTCGATTGCAGATTGAAGAGTCAAAGACTGCGGAAAAGGCATTTTAGAAAACTACCGCGGGGCAGAGGGTATTAACTTAAGTCTTAATAAAAGGCAGATAGCAAAGTCAAGAACCTATAATGAAAAAACGAACAAAATCTAGAGGATCTATCACGCCAGAGGCGGGAGAAGGTTCTTGAGCTGTAAAGCGAAAGGTTCTTACTTCTTTCGCCTCAAGAAAGCGGGTGCTTCAAACTCGTCTTCTTCTTTTTCTAATTTAATAGCTTCCTCTTCTTTTTTATCTTGAATCATTGCTTCCGGAGTACCTAAGGAAAATCCTGTGGCAATAACGGTAATCTTTATTTCGTCTTTCATCTCCGAATCTATTGATGCGCCAAAGATAATGTTTGCCCCAGGATCTGCCGCCTGCGAAATCATTCGGGCTGCTTCATCAACTTCGTGCATGGAAAGATCAGACCCACCCACCACATTAAGCAGAATCCCCGTTGCACCGTCCACGGAAAATTCGAGCAGAGGAGAAGTTATTGCTGTTTTTGCCGCAGTTTGGGCCTTATCTTCCCCACTCCCCTCCCCAATTCCCATAAGAGCGCTCCCCGCGTTAGTCATTATTGTCCGAACATCGGCAAAATCAACATTGACTAACCCCGGAACAACGATCAAGTCAGAAATCCCTTGAACTGCCCGTCCCAAAACTGAATCAGCTAACTGAAATGCATCAAGAATCGACATATTCCGCTCAACAATCTCCAAAAGTTTTTGGTTGGGGATGACAATCAAAGCGTCAACCTTATCGCGAAGATTTTGAATTCCCTTAATTGCGTTTTCCATCCGGCGGGCGCCTTCAAATTCAAACGGTTTAGTTACTACCCCGACGGTCAATGCGCCAGAAGCCTTGCTGATTTCAGCAATGATGGGTGCCGCACCTGTCCCAGTGCCGCCACCCATCCCAGCAGTAATAAAAACCATATCTGCCCCAGACAAGCGGTCCCGAAGCTCCTCCATCGATTCTTCCGCTGCTTTTTGACCAATTTCCGGATTCCCGCCTGACCCCAAGCCCCCTGTAAGCTTTTCCCCAATTTGGATTTTCGTTGACGCTTCCGAACCGCCCAAAGCTTGAGCATCGGTGTTAACGGCGACAAACTCAACACCTTGAATCCTTTGACTGCTAATCATTGAATTAAGGGCATTCCCACCGGCTCCTCCTAATCCAACAACTTTGAGATCGGCGACTTTTTTAATTTCTGGTTTAACGCGCATTATTGCTTCGCAAATTTACCCATATTCTCATATGAACATATGGTCATATGAACCAATGAGCCGATCTTTCCTTCCTACGGAAGAAAGGATCGTCCCCATTCTACCACCTTGCCGAAAGACTGCGTGATTTTGCGGGTATCAAAAGCAGGAATCCCCATTCCCCCCTCTTCTTTTTCAACATAAGATCCATACAAAACAAGCCCAATTGATGTGGCATGAGAAGGAGTAGAGATTTCCTCAATTAAACCAGTCACACCAGTAGGCGTACCAACCCGCAAAGGCAACCTAAGTACTTTGCGTGCAACGTCCTTTAATCCCAAAGTTTTCACCCCTGCTCCAGTAACGATTAAACCAGCAGGGAGATTGCCCTGTTGACCGCTGTTTTTGATCTCCAGCCCCACCAAACTAAAAATTTCTGAAAGTCGAGCCTCAATTATATTTTGGACTAAAGATAGTGGAACAGTTTGAAGCTCAAGCCCCAATTCCGAAATATCGAGCTCATCCTTCTTCTCTCCACTCATTTGAAGGACTCCATCAGAAAGTTTGATTTTGATCCTCTCTGCATCCTCCAAAGAAACCCTAAGCCCAACAGCAATATCGTTTGTAATGTTTTGCGCACCGATTGGCAAAACTGAAGCGTAAAGAGGATTACCATTGGTGAAAACTAAAATCTGGGTTGTTTCTCCACCGATATCAACCAGGCAGCAGCCTAGCTCCTTCTCAGTGTCGGAAAGAACTGATTCGGATGAAGCGAGACCGCAAAAAACAAGATCTTCGACGTCAACCCCCACTTGCTGGACACATTTGACAAGATTACGCATCACTGTTGTTGCCCCAGAAATAATGTTTGTTTCAACCTCCATTCGGATACCGCTCATCCCCACCGGATCCTTTACTCCCTCTTGGGAATCAACAGTAAATCCCCGCGCAAGAACATGAATAATCTCTCGTGAAGAAGGTAAAGAAACTGCCCTAGCCGCCTCGGTTACCCGTTCAACATCGGAATCGGTGATCTCCGGGTTATCTGGAGGAATTGCCACTACCCCATGTGAATTGAGGGAGGAGATATGTTTCCCGTCCACGGCAACAAAGGCAGATGAGATTGTGTAACCAGCCATCCTTTCGGCGTTTTCAATACTTTCCGAAATTGCACCAACTGCCTCGTCAATGTCAACAACGACGCCTTTTCTAATTCCTCGAGAAGGAATCGTGCTGGCACCAATAACAGAAATCCTTTCTTCTTCCGAAACGGAAGCGATTACTGTCGCAACCTTGGTCGTCCCAACATCTATTCCTGTAACGATACGTTCTCTAGCCATAATAAATCTTTTCCAGAAGCATCTTATCACACCTGAGGTGGGAGAAGGTTCTCAAGCGAAGCGCGAGGTTCTTATCATAAGAGAGCTAGAGACGAACGACGGGACGGCCAAAGCGCAAGTCAATCGATTTCGGCGTTTTTCCGGCAACGACATAACGCTGAAGAATTTGCGTGAGGACCTCAATTTGTTCGGTGATATTCTTTTTGGGATCCAACCAAACGACGGTTTGGGCAAGTTGAAGCTCAATTGACTCTCCGCGGAGGTAAATCGCCACTGTTTGGAGACCTTTTTCCGCAACCAACCGCAGTGTTTCCAAGTATCCAAGTACCCCGCTTTCGCCAACTGAGGCACCGATCACGCCCAGAGAATCTCCTTCTAAACTAATTAAAGGCAGCTGCTCGTCGCCGGCCAAGCGAAAAATAAATCCTTCCCCATCAACTAAAAAATGGTTCTTGCTCCCGTCTTCGATAATTGCCAAAGGAACCCGTACTGTCACTTTCGCCTCAATCTGGTCAGGCAAAATTTTCTTGATGACGATTTCCTTAACCGTCGGAAAGTCTTTCTTTATCTTTTCTTCAACTGCGCCACTATCAAGGAAAAAAATACTTCTAGCTAAAACTTCTTCTGATATCCTCTGCCGAACAAGACTTTCATCAGCAAGCTGTTCAAATTCAAAACCAAGCACCTTTACCTGGAAAATATCGGATCGAAGAAAAAGAAAACCAGATAGAAAAAGAAGAAATAAAATCAAAAGCGTTGAGATAGGACGAAAAGGAATAACGATTTGTCTGCCTGAGGAACTGGGAATAAAGACCTTAGGAGACCGACGAAGAGATTGAAGGCGTCTTCTGGTAAAAATATTCACTAGTTACTATTCTATCAACGAGATCACTCAAGAATGGAAACAACCTCGTTTGCAATTCTGGAGGCGGCCCGAAGATTAACGAGCTTCTTCGTTAAAGATGCCTGGCGACGGTAGAGGGAGAGATCTGCCGCAACGGTGTCTATTGCTCCCAGCAGAGATGTGGGTGAAAGTTGTTCCTCCTTCAGAATCAAAGCGGCGCCACTTTTTGCCAGAAGTTGGGCGTTGAGCAGTTGTTCTCGGTGAGAAGCCCGGGATATAGGAATAAGAATTGCCGGTTTGCCCAAAGCGGCCAGTTCGGAAACAGTATTTGCTCCAGAACGCCCAACAACTACGTCTGCTGAAGCGTAAACAGCACCGATCTCTTCTTCGCCAAAATACTCTTGAATAATGTATCTTCTTCTTAGTAGCTGCGGCAGCTGATCACGAAGAATAATTACTCTCTGGTAATCTTTAAAAGCTTCTGCCGAGCCCGTCTGATGAATTAAATTGTATTTTTTAAGAAACTTAGAAAGAGCACCCCTAATCGCCTCATTAATTAAATGGGCCCCTTGCTTACCGCCGGTGACATAAATTACGGGTAACTTCTCACGAAATTGAAAACGATCCGTTTTTTTCTCAAAAATTGCTTTTCGCAAAGGATTTCCAGTAAGGAGCGTTTTTCCTTTGGGAAAATTCGATAGAGACTGCGGCCAAGAAACAAAAATCTTTTTTGCAAAGGTAGCGATAAAATGATTAGCCCATCCAGAGATGACGGTTTGTTCGTGCGTGACGGAGGGAATACGAAGCAAAGATGCAGCAAGGACTACCGGTGCGGCAAGATAACCACCAAAAGATATTACTAAGCGGGGACGAATTTTGGCAAGAAGATACAGCGCGTGGAAAAAACCCAGCGGTATTTTTAACCATTCATAAATACTCGTTCGATAAAACTTACCTGTTCTAAGGGAATAAAAAGGGATTTTAAGTCTTTCGATTGTCCTAAATTCAGCGGAAACCACATGTTCGCCTCCTAAAGAAACTCGGTGACCAATCCAATGGAATTCAAAATTACCGCGTTTCTTAAGTTCTTCCATCACCGCAAGAGCGGGGGTGTGGTGACCTCCCGTAACTACAACCTTAACGGGGTCGCTGGGGTTGTTATCGTCAACCCGTCCAGTCCTTATTGATTTCATTATTGATTTCATTTCTTCTCTATTCTAATTCATTAATTACTTACCCACGGTGTGCCTACTAATGTTAAGCAGTATTCCAAATCCTACGAGCAAAACTACTAATGATGAGCCGCCATAAGAAATAAGAGGAAGAGGGATACCCGTAAGCGGAAAAAGACCAGTTATCGCGGATAAATTGACAAGAGTTTGAAGGCCAAACCACGAAGTGATGCCTCCCGCAAGAATTTTTCCAAAGTCATCAGATGCCCGCCTTGAAATTTCAAAACCGCGATAAATAATAAACGCAAATAGCGAAAGAATAAGGAGCGTACCAATAAATCCAAATTCTTCCCCCACCACAGCAAAAACAGCATCTGTAGAAACACCGGGGATATAGCCATATTTTTGACGGGACTCGCCTATACCTAAACCAAACAACCCACCAGACCCCAAAGCGATCAGAGCCTGATTGATTTGATAACCAGCACCAAGAGGATCCGCGGTTGGATTAAGAAAAGTAAGAAATCGTGCTAATCGATAGGGGGCAGTAATTGCTAAAGCAAATCCGGCGGCAATTGCAACTGGAACAAAAAGTAAAATTTTAAGGATTGCTCCTCCGGCAAGAAAAAAGGTGGACAATCCAAGCGTCGCAACAACGATTCCCGTTCCAAAATCGGGCTCGGCTAAGATCAGTCCTACAACTAAACTAGTCGGAATAAAAAAAGAAAGAAACCCCGCTTTGCTTTTCAGAGCCGAAGCAGCAACGGAAATTTTTCCAGAAAAAAGAGAAGCTAAATACAAAACCAAGGTAAGTTTGGAAAATTCAGAAGGCTGGAAGTTAACTCTTCCAAGAAGCGGAAAATCAGAAGGCAAAGAAAACCAACGGCGAGCGCCGGCAGTTAAATCGCTAAAAGGTGTTGGGAGAAGAACTAAAGCAAGCAAAAACAAGGTGAGAAGAAAAAAGGGGAAAGAAATTTTTTTTAATTTGTGATAATCCAGGATAAAAAAGAAGAGAGCAGCAGCGAGTCCAATTGCAACCCACGCCAATTGAAGAAGAAGAAAGTGATATTGCCCCCCAAAAAGGCCAAAAGAGTAAACAACAGAAGAATCGTAAACCATAAGCACGCCAAAAGCCAAAAGTACCAGGAGTGCTCCGATAAGAGGAAAATCCGGCGCGTGCCAAACGGAAAATTTGGTTTTCCTGATCATCTTGCCGCAAGATAGAGGCCCAAAAAAGCGAGGAAAGCCCCAACCAACCAAAATCTCATTGTCACTTTAGTCTCTGCCCAACCTTTGATCTCAAAATGGTGATGGATTGGGGCCATCAAAAATACCCTTCCCCTTCCCAGCTTCACTGACCCAACCTGAATGAGAACAGAAAGTCCCTCGGCAACGAATACCCCCCCGATTACAAGAAGAGCCCACTGCTGCCCCATGAGAAACCCAAATGCAACAAATGCCCCAGCCCATGCCAAGGCTCCAACATTGCCCATAAAAACCCGGGCAGGGTGGATATTAAAATAGAGAAAAGGAAGCAGCCCTCCAATAAGAATTCCGGTAGCGACAGCTAAATCAGAAAAACCGAGGACCGCAGCAAGAGCCAAAAGGGCAGTAAAACCAATCGTCAACAGTCCGCCCAACAAACCATCAAGCCCATCAGTAACGCTGATGCTGTTTACCAAGAATAAAAATTCCAAAAGAACAAGGGGAATGTAGAACAAACTAAGATCGGTTTTAGAATTTAATACCAACCATAAAATAAGCAGAACTCCTACCACTGCTTGAAAAAGCACCTTTTGATAGGCATGGATCTCGCCGACGTCTGAGGAACCCAGCGCTCGAAAAATTTCCTTGAAAGTTCGCCAAGGGAGGAGAGCCAGTTTGTAAATATTCCAAGAGAGATCAGAAAAAGTCGCCAGTGGAGTGATTTTTCCTCGGACAAAACTTCTAAGAAGGGAGCGGTGATAAATCTTGAGCAAATCTTGGATAAACCCCAGAAGTCCGAGGACCAAAACAACCACCAAAAGAACCGCCACTTGCGGCGTTAGATTAAAGAAGAGATTCAAAAGCAGAAAAACCAAAAGAGGAAGAACCGCCGCCGCCGTGGGTGTTCCCCGCTTAATCGCATGAGTACGAGGCGCGTCAGGGTTAATTTCTTCTCGCACCTGTAATCTGTAAAGAAAATTGATGAGCGGCGGGTAAAGGAGAAAAGTTATTACTGCTGAAAGAATTAAAAATCCTAAGAAGGGCATTGCTTTTATCTTACCAAAGTCATCTTCCTGACGATCTCTTCCATCCTCATTCCCCGCGAACCCTTAACTAAAACCACATCTTCCTGCTCTGGAGTAAAATCCTCGAGGAGAAACGTCCTGATCCCTAACCTATGGGCTGCTTCATTCATCCTCTTTCCCATCACGATTAAAACATCGGCATCGCGGCTGGCTTCCTGCAAGATCTGGAGGTGGGCGCTTCTCTCCTGTGATCCCAGCTCAAGCATATCTCCTAAAATAGCAACTTTTCTTTTTGCCGAAAAACTACCCAAAACTTCTAAAGCGTTTTCCATTGAGCGCGGACCAGCATTGTAGGTATCATCGATAATCCTCGCCCCGCTTTTCCCTCGCAAAATTCTAAGCCGCCCTTCGGGCGCGCCCATTTCCGCCAAAACCAAAAAGGCTGCTCTCTTGGAAACACCCAATAGCCCTCCCACCGCCGATGCAGCCGCGGCATTGGATAGGTTAGCTTTGCCTAAAAGTTCAAGCTTAAGGCCTTGAACGTCATGGAAACTAAACCAGATCTTTCGACCCCCAAAAACCCTTGCGATTTTCCTTACCCCAAAGTCTTCCCGATTCAAAACCCCTACCCCATTTGAGGGCAAAGACTGCAAAAGCTCGGCCTTGGCTTTCCGAATGTTTTCCAACGTCCTCAGCTTCTCCAAATGCATCTCCCCTACTGCGGTAATAACCCCAATCTGGGGTTTAATAATCCCGCAAGTTTTGGCAATCTCCCCCAGCCGATCCATTCCTGCTTCGGCAACCAAAATTTGATGGCGAGGTTTGAGGTAGTTGACCACTTCCATCGCCACCCCAAAAGGGGTGTTCAGATTCCCTCGAGTTCGATAAACTACAAACCTGGAACTCAAAACTCTGTGAATCATCTCCTTCGTCATCGTTTTCCCGTAACTTCCGGTCACGGCGATCACTTTTGGCCCAACTTCGGCTAACTTCTTTCGGGCTAAATGATAAAGTTCGTCAATCTCCAAAATGCCCGCCGCACCTTTTTTAAGGGCATCTTTGGCAAAATCACGCCCATCGAAGCGCCTGCCCTTGACGGCGACAAAATACTCTCCTGGTTTGATGGTGCGAGAATCTAAGGAAACTTTCATCGTTTATTTAAGCGCCATCCGAACGATGCGATCGACGAGCTCGGAAAATTCTATCCCGGCCGCTCTTGCCTCCTTAGGAAAGAGAGAATTCTCCGTTAGTCCGGGAATAGTGTTTATCTCCGAGACAATAATCTCACCCTCGTCGGAGAGAAACAGATCAACCCTTCCAAAATGGCGACAACCCAACAGTCTGAAGGAGGCAAGAGCAACCTCCTGAATCTTCGTGGTTGTTTTTTTATCAAGAGGCGCAGGAGTAATCTCCTCAGACAAGGCCGGATCATACTTGGCTTCATAATCAAAGAACTTTCTTTTGGGACGGATTTCAACCAGAGGGAGCGGCTCACCGCCTAAAATACCTGCTTGGATCTCTCTTCCCCTGATATATTTCTCAGCAAGTACCGGGCCATAGGCCACAGCGCAGGAGAAAGCATCCCCCAACTCTGCTGGAACTTCGACCAAACTTACGCCGACCGAAGAACCCTGGTTAAAAGGTTTGACGATTAAGGGAAACCCGAAGCGCGAAGACGCTTCTTTGAGTTCATCTTGATTAACCACAACCCGGAATGGTGCAAGATTAAATCCAGCGGCAGAGAAAAGGTTTTTGGAGGCGATCTTATCCATCCCCAAGATCGAAGCCGAGACCCCCGAGCCGGTGTAAGGAACGTGAAGTTGCTCAAAGATCGCCTGGATTGTCCCATCTTCCCCGAACGGCCCGTGCATCGCGATAAATGCCAAATCAAACTTTGTCAAATCTTTAAATTTAATCGGAGATTTTCCATTGCGATCAATTACAATTTTCTTTGTCTTGAAAAATGCAGGATTTAGATTTTTGATTACGTTTTCCCCAGAAGCCAAAGAAACATTATATTCCGAGGAGGGTCCGCCACAAAGAACTGCAATTTTTATTTTGCTTACCGACATAAATACTCCTCCATCAGATCAAAGGCTTCTTCAATTTCATTTTCCTTAGCGGCAAATGATAAGCGAAAATATCCTTCCCCACCCAGCCCAAATGTTGATCCTGGAATAACGGCGACTCCAGCTTTCTCCAAAAGAACTTTTGCAAATACCTTATCATCCATACTGCTTTTTAAACGAACAAAAAAGTAGTATGCCCCCTTTGGCTCGGAAAGCTCGAAGAAATCTGAAAGTTTTTCCAAGCGTTTGCGCATCCTTTCTCTCCGAGAAGACAATATATTTGCGAAATCGTGAGGCAGATCTGGAAAATATGTCAGGGCAGACAAAGCAGCGTACTGCGCCGGCAGCGAGGCAGAAGCAGTCGCAGTCATTTCGTGAACTTTAAGTATTTCCTGAGACAAAAGATGGTCAGCAAGTATGTAGCCAACCCTCCAACCAGAAAGTGAGTAGGCTTTGGAAAAGCTCATCAATCGGATAATTCTTAACTTATCTTTATGGAATTCTCCTGGCGAGGTATAAGGAGCTCCATAAACAAAATAGCGATAAACCTCATCAACAATAAGTAGAAGATCATGCTTGCGAGCAATCTCAACAATTGCTGCAAGTTCCTGTTGCGAAAAGACGGTTCCTGTTGGATTATTGGGATGGCACAAAAGAATTGCCTTAGTTTTCGGCGAAATCGAGGATCGAAGATTATTTGGCGAAATCTTCCATTCACTGCCTACCAAGGGCACAAAAACCGGTTTAATCCCCATCACCTTCGGCAAATTAAGAAAAGGAAAATAAGTAGGGGTAGGAATGATCAACTCATCACCCGGGGAAAGCAGAGCCAAAAGAACGGCGGCAAGTCCTTGCAAAGCGCCGGCAGTAACAAGTATCTCGTTTTCCGGATCATAAAAGATACCCTCTTCATTCAGGTGTCTCTCCGAAATCCTTTTTCTTAATTCCAGTATACCGGCGGGAAGCCCGTAGAAATCCGCTTTCCCGCCAGAAATTGCCTCAATTGCTGCTTGGTGGATACCGTGAGGAATAAAAAAATAGGGAATTCCTTGGGCAAGAGAAACTGCTCCCTGCTTTTGAGCCTTAGCTTGAATGTCCTTGATCGGCGAAAACTTCAGCTCGGTGGTCTTAAATTTCATCTAACTATAGAAACGGAGACAAGAGAAGGGCATCACAGAAAAGATGTAGTAGGTATAATCTAGACGTGCTTAAAAAACCTTTGCGCCGAGCCTTACGCCTGATCCTTTTTGGCCTTGCCCGTTGGGCTTTGGCTAAACATCAACCAACAGTCATCGCCATCGTTGGCGAAGGAAAAACGGCAATTGCCCGAGAAGCAATTTACACCATCCTTAAGAACCGCTTTCCTACTCGCCGCAATTTAGAAAATCCAGATGCTGAATTCGTTTTACCCCTAACTGTTGTCGGCGCAGAGGAATACCCAACCTCCCCCATCGGCTGGATAACCACCATCGTAAGAACCGTGGGAAGGCTTCTTTTCCTTCCTAAATATAAGCATGTTCTTGTTTTAGAAATTGGTTACACAAATAAAGAAATCTTTGATTATTTTTGGCAAGTAACCCAACCGCAAATTCTTGTCCGATGTGGCAAGGCCCCATACTTGTCCAAAGATCAAACTGCTTCTTCCACCTTCGTCGTGGATGAAACAGAAGATCTGGAAGGTTACCGCAAGGCAGCCGTCAAAGTTGGAGAAATCTTCAAAATCGCACCTAAAGAAAGCAAAGAAGCACTCGAACACTTTTCTCTTCCTCGCCCCCGCATCAGAATTCTCCCCGCCCGAGGAGGTGGGCTGATTGTTGATGCTACTTACAATTATTTCCCTCCAAAGGAAAAGGCGTTGGAGGAAATCCTCGAACCCTTGCCTGGAAAGAAACTTATTTTTACTGCCGAATCCGGCAACAAACCCAAAGAAATAAAAGATGGCGAAATAGCAGTTCTTCTTGGTCCTACTAGAAAGATGGGACATTTTCTGGCAGAACTCGCCAAGCAACCATGGGCCTAAAAGAGGAAGAGAAGCTCATCCATGCAGCGCAAAAGGTAAAAAGAGGACCGAATTTGCCGTTCGGGAAACTCTACGAAGCGTATCATCTTAAGGTCAAAAAGTATTTCCTTTCTAGGATAACGGACGAACAGGTTGCTCAGGACCTATCCTCAAAAACATTCGAGAAAGCACTTTCCGGACTGGATAGCTTCCGCTGGCAAGGTGTCCCTTTTTCAGCTTGGCTCTTTAGAATTGCCCGAAATACGCTTTTTGATTATCTAAGAACGATAAAAGGCAAAACTAAAGTAGATTTGGAAAAAGTTGCTCCTCTTAAACTTGCGGATCATTCCAGTCCGTTCAATGAATTCCAAAAGGAGGAGGAGGAAGAGTGGGTCGCCTCACTTTTGCTTAAGCTTAAGCCGGCCGAGCGTGAAATCATCTATCTCAAATTCTACGAAGGTTTAACAAATCGCGCGATTGCAAAAGTAATTAACATATCGGAAACAAACGTGGGAACAATTCTTTATCGAACGCTAAAGAAGCTTAGAGAAGATCTCAAAAATACGTAAAACAAGGATTCACTTATCCGGCAAAATACCAAATAAAGGCGCGATTTCCGCCGCAACCTCTGTCCAAAGAGGGACGATGGTGGTAGCCGAAAATGTGCTCGTTGTCGGTTCTTCCAACTCAAGGAGCATTACAAACGGCCGGTCCTTTATGAAGAATCCAACAAACGTCACGTTAGTTTTGGCTGGATCATATTTTCCTTCAACTGGAATTTGGGCTGTCCCCGTCTTTCCGCCAACGCGATAGCGAAAATTACGTAAGGCGATGGATTCACCGCCCTCAACAGCGGAGCGCAAAAGCTCAACAACCAGCTCCGATGTTCCGGCAGATATAACTCTTCTTTTAGGTGTAGGCAGGAAATTTGCCTCTCGGCCGTTTTGATCAATGATCTTCTCCACTATATACGGCTTCATCAAAACTCCCCCATTCGCGAGCGCCGCGTAAGCGGAGGTCATTTGCAAGGCGGTTACCCCTACCCCTTGACCAAATCCGGAGGTGGCAAGGTCTATCTGCCGCCATTCTTTAAGTTCCTTCACCAACCCGGCTTCTTCTCCTTCTAGATCAATCCCCAAACGAGCACCGAAACCAAAATTAAGAAAATAACTACGCAGGGTTTCTGCACCGGTGGCAAGGGCAACCTCCGCTGCTCCAATATTGTTTGACTTTTGAAGAAGCTCAGCCAAAGTCTGTTTTCCCCAGTGCTTACCATCCCAGGTGTTAATCGTTGATCCACCAATCTTAAGCGGCCCGCGATCATCAAAAGTCCAAGAAGGATCAATCTTTCCCGAATCGACAGCGGAGGCCAGAGTAACCCCCTTCATCACCGAACCGGGCTCGTAGGTTGCGGCGATGGCCAAATTGCGAAAGTCGCCCGATGTTGCTGTTTTTTTGTCAGAAGGTAAAGGATTAAAATTCCCGGGATCAAAATTTGGATAACTTCCAATCGACAAAACTTTTCCTGTCCGCGTTTCCAAAACCACAAAAGAACCGCTTTTTGCTTGGTAGCGTTCTACACCTTCTCTAATTTTGCGCTCGAGAATTCCTTGGATTGTGCGATCGATAGTCAAGTACAGATCAGAACCGTTCTGCGGGGGCGAAAAAGAAGAAGCTCCAACAAGAATTGGCTCTCCAGAGGCTGAATACTCTTGAGCAGCTTTTCCTTCTTTGCCTCGCAGATCACCGTCGTAGTACCCCTCCAGACCATTGTAGCCATGGTCGTTGCCATCCATGTCGGAGGCGACGAAACCCAACACGGTTGATGTAAGCACTCCCTCCGGGTAAAAACGACGGGCGTCTGGTTCAAAACCCAACCCCGAAATACCGAGTTTCTTTAATTCAGAAACTTGTTTTGCTGGGATTTTTCTGGCAAGAGAAACCCAACGCCGATCTTTTTTGGAAAGTAATTCCGCCAATTTTTCTACCAAAAGCTTTTCTGGTTTAGACGAACCAGCCTGTTCCGGATCTTGCAATCCTGGAATTGGGTTATAGCTGAAGAAACGCTCGTCTTTTAGCAAAACAGAAGCAATTGCGCGAGAAAAGGAAGTAACGTCCTCCACTTTTTGCGGATCAGCAAAAACAAGATAGACCTCTTCATTAGTTGCCAAAAATTCCCCCGAAGAAGAGAAAATTTTTCCCCTCTGGGCCGGAATATCCAAAGACACTGTCCGTTGCCTTTCGGCTGCAATGGTAAATTCCTCATTGCGCAGAATCTGAATCGTAAATAGCCGAGCGGCAACGATTACAAAAGCGAGCAAAAAGAAAAAAAGGATAAAGCGATGGCGCATCAGGCGTTACTGAGCAAGAGCAACAGGGGTAGGAGGTAAAATCTGCAACTGCCCAGGTCCCATCCCTAACTGCTGAGCTTGTTCTCTTATTACGGCGAGTGATGAAGATTGAGCAAGCTGGTTATCCAAATCTAAAAGTTCCGAGCGCAACCTCTCACGCTCTCCTAAAAGTTTCTCCACCTCTTGACCTTTTGAAACGGAAGAGTTAGCCAAAGCAATATTGGCAAAAACAGTGATAAAGAATAATCCGGCAAAGATTTTTTTGGTCATTTTGTTTTCCTTAAGCGCTCTCTAGGCGCTTTTTTCAAGAACCCTAAGCTTTGCCGAGCGTGACCGGGGGTTTTGGGAAACTTCTTCCCCCGAGGGAAAAATAGGTTTTTCTGTCAAGATCCTTCCTAGGCGACGTTTTTCCATTCGCACCGAGAAATCCTTAACTTCTCGATCTTCGAGCGAATGAAAGGAGACAATGGCTAACCGTCCCCCGTCGCTTAGGATCTCAAACGCTCGGGGCAGTGCGGATCGCAGGTTATCGATCTCATCGTTTACCGCGATCCGGAGCGCTTGAAAGACCCTTGTCGCCGGATGTATTCTTCCCTTTTCTCTAATAGCCTTTTCCACCACCCCGACTAAGTCGTGGGTCGTCCGAAAAGGTTTTAGGGAACGGGCGCGAGCAATAAGAGAAGCAATTCGGAAAGCCCGCTTCTCTTCCCCAAATTTTTGAAGAAGTTTCTCCAGTTCATTTCTTGTTAAACCATTTAAAAGATCTGCTGCTGTGACGGAGAGTCTAGAATCCATGCGCATATCCAGGGGCTCATCTTTTTGGAAGGTAAATCCCCGGCCTGAAATTTCCAATTGCCAAGAAGACATCCCCAAGTCAAAAAGTATTCCATCAACGTTGGTGAAACCGTATTCGTTTGCGATTTTATCTATGTCCCTAAAGTTCCCTTGAGTTAGAGTAATTTGATCTTCGTATCCCGCGATTTGTATCCGACTTTGCGCTTTCTCTAAAATCGCGGGGTCTTGATCAATACCGAGTATTCGGCCGCCTAACTTTGCAATTTCAACTGTGTGCCCGCCTTCGCCAACTGTTGCATCAATAAACTTTTTCCCGGGGGCAACTTTAAGATATTCCAAAATTTCGAAAGTCAGAACGGGTTTGTGAATGGGTCCCATTTAGAGTTTAAGGTTACCAGCTGCCTTACGATCGAGCAATTTACGCCTTAAGTTCCAGCGTTTCTCGGACCAGATTTCAACCCATTTGCCAAGACCAACAAAAACAACTTCCTCTCCGGGGGCAATCCCGGCATATTCAACTAAAACTGGAGGAAGGACAAATCTCCCCTGTTGGTCAAAATCCACCTCGTGAGCTCCACCCATCAAAAACCTTGCCGTATCCCGCACTTCGGGAGATGTTAAGGGACCATTTAAGACTTCTTCAATAAGTGGCGACCAATCGCGCCTAGAAACAATAAGAAGGGAACCCTCGTAACCGCGCATTATAACGGCATCGCTTCCTAAATCTTCCCTTAATTTCTTAGGGAGAGCTATCCGGTTTTTTAAACCGGTTTGATAACGGTATTCACCGATCAGCATAATCTTGTTAAAGAGCAGGTAACTTAGGAGATGGGCTCCACTTTTAGCTACTAATCTCCACTAATCACCACTTTAGTGGAAATAAAAGGCACTTGTCAATAGCGGAATGCGCAAGGCCGAAGGCCGCGTACCGCTATTGTGCGTTCGAGCGAAGCGAGGACGGAACAAGAAGAACCTATTGGATCGCTAAGCGAGCACAAGAGTACGCCACAACGAAACAAGGACCACTATTGGACGGCTTCCGCCTGAGGCGGAAACCTAGCCAATCTCACTCCGTTCGATTGTGTGTTCGCGCAAAGCGCGGACACAACAATAGCGCACTCGCAGCGAAGCGAGGAAGCAACAAAATAGCGGTCCCTCAGCTTCGGCTTCGGCTTCGGGACCGCTGTGATCACCTGAACTTAATCTTGACGCTTGTACCGTCCCGGTAAACGGCGAAGTGGATATGCGGTTTGTATGTCCAACCAGTCGAGCCCTGTTGGGCAACAACGTCACCAGCTCTTACCCACTCCCCGAGTTTGACTCTGATGCTGTCTTTCTTAAGGTGGATTAGAACTGATCTTTCCCCGTCTTCGTGCTGGAGGATAAGGAAGTTCGCATCATTTTCAAAGCGGCGACTCGACCCGCCTCGGTCTGAATCATCTTTAGCTTTAATCACTACCCCATCCCGCGGTGCCAACACATATGTTCCTTCAGGCACCAAGAAATCGATAGCGAACCGATCTTTCCCCACATGCGCCGAGCTGCCGGTCTCTTGAAGTTCCGGAACTGTGCTTGGGAAAGGACGAATGTACTTCCCCCGGCTGCCAAACCAGCGACTAATCATCTCTCCCCCTCTTTTTTTAGTTGAGCTCAGGTAATTAAACGTAACCAGTGCAAATCTATTGCATTAAGTGAGGAGGCTTGAGAAATGTGAAGCAAGATCCTCAATTTTTAATCTTTCCTGTTTAGTTGTATCCCGATCACGAACTGTTACAGTTTTATCTTCAAGAGTCTGGTAATCAACAGTTACGCACCAAGGAGTACCAATTTCATCTTGAGCGAAATAGCGCTTGCCAATGTTGCCCCGGTCGTCCCAAGCGACGGGAAGTATCGAGTGGCTAGTAGCAAGTAGCGAGTAAACTTCGCGAGCTTTCTTCACAAGTTCTGGTTTATTCGCCACTAATGGAAAAACGGCAACTTTGTAAGGAGCAAGTTTGGGATGCAGCCTAAGCACAACTCGATCGCCGTCCTCATGGTAGGCATCAAGAAGAAAGGCAAAGGCGCTTCTCTCAATACCAACTGAAGGTTCAATCACAAAAGGAACAAGCTCTTCTCCTGTTTCTTCGTCTTTGTACTTAAGCCCGTGTGCTTTAAGATCGTAATCGGAACGATTGGCAATCCCTTCAAGCTCTCCCCAACCCCAAGGGAACTGGTGTTCAATATCAAAGGCCGTTACCGCATAGTGAGCGCGCTCCTTGTCTTCGTGCTCACGAAACTTAAGATTGTTCTTTTGCATCCCCAAAGTTAGATACCAATCAACCCTCTCTTTCTGCCAATATTTAAACCATTTATCAGCTTCTTTGGGAAGGCAGAACCACTCTAGCTCGGCCTGCTCAAATTCTCGCGAACGAAAGATAAAGTTTCCTGTAGTGATTTCATTTCGAAAAGCCTTACCAATCTGGGCAATGCCAAAGGGTAATTTTAATCGATTGGTTTTAACAATGTTTTCAAAGTTAATAAAAATCCCCTGCGCTGTTTCTGGCCGCAAGTACGCAAGACCTTCCTCACTTTCTACAGGCCCAACGTAAGTCTTAAACATCAGATTAAACATTTTCGGTTCGGTAAATTCCTTACCACCACAATTTGGACAAGTAAATTTGTCCAAATTGCTAGGTTCGACAGAGTCGAGCCGTCCAATTGGATCCTTCAAAGCGTCCTCACGAAACCGGGAGTGACATTTCTTGCATTCAACTAAAGGATCGGCAAAGTTTTTAGTATGCCCCGAAGCTTCCCAAACTTTTGGATTATAGATAATTGCTGAATCAAGCCCCACGGTATCCTCCCGACCGTGCACAACTCTCCCCCACCACGCCGCTTTAAGATTATTTTTTAGTTCTACTCCCAAAGGACCGAAGTCCCAAAAGCCGGAGAGGCCCCCGTAGAGCTCGGAAGATGGGTAAACAAATCCCCGCCTTTTAGCTAAAGCCACAACTTTGTCGAAGACGAAGCTAGCTTGTTTCTCCGAGCGTCCTTTTTCAAATAAGTCAGTAGACATTAGTCAGCAGACAGCAGTCATCATAACAATCCCCGCTACTATCTAATGGCTACGGTCTAATGTCTAATTGTTCTTTAACCTTATTCACAAAATCAGCTGTCTCAAGCTCCTTCTCTAAAACCCCGCGCAGATAATAACCGACGATCTTTTCACTATCGGCAAGGTGAGAATCCTCAAAGCGCAGGCGCGAAAGCTCATTCCAGTTTAACCGCGCAAGATCGCGAATAAAAAGGAGCTGCTCTTCGGACAAAAGAAGGCCATCTTGGAAGCACTCATGGCAAACAGTTCCTCCCAAATCAACTTGAAAGTATCTTTCTGCAGAAAGCGGATTTGTGCAATGGGCGCATTGGAAAAGTTCCGGTCCAAAACCAAGTTGCGCAAGAGCCTTCACTTCAAAAGCGCGTATCCAAAGCTCATGGCGCCTCTTGGCCCGAGATAACAAGGAAAGTGTTTCCAAAAAGAGGCGGTAAATTGGATAATTGGGCTGGCCTTCGCGAAGCAGAGAATCTAAAACTTCCGAAAGATAAAAAGCCAAGGCGGCTTTTTGAAGATCATCACGCAAGGCATAAAAAGAATTCAAAACTTCTCCCTCCGTAACAATATCCATGTTCTTTCCTTCGGACAAAAAGTAGATCCCGTGAGTAAAAAGCTCAGTTGCGGAAGCTTTACGGGAAGTAATCTTACGGGCACCGGGGGCAAAAGCGACTACTTTACCATGGTCTTTGGTGTAAATGTTTAGGATCTTATCCGCTTCGCCAAAATTTTTTTTGCGCAGAACAATTCCTTCTTCTCGGTAGGTAGGCATTAAGACAGGGCTGCCGACTATTCACTAAACGGAATCGTGATCTTACGATCCGTTTTAAGGTCGAACGTCTCCATCTTATCATCAATTTTTACCCTCACAAGACCTATATTAGTTGCCGACTGTTTTTGCATTAATAATTTGTACTCCTCTTCGCCGATAATGCTTATTGGCAAATCGTAAACAAAGGTCAGGATGTGCTCTTCTTGAGGTAAAACTGTGAAATAAGCGCCGTAAACGGTCTTGTCGAATTCTGCCCAACCAAAACCATTTTGGATTTCCTCTGACCATAAATCTGGGCTAGTCCAAATTTGAAGAGCCCCATCTATCGAAACAAGTTTCGAGTCTTTGGGAACGTAGATTCGAACGAAATCTTTATAGTTCCCCGAAAGCCAGCCATCGTAGGGAACAGGATTGTAATATTTAATCTTAACCGTCTTGCGCCAGATTCCGTCTTCCAACTTGGAAAGCTCCTGCTCCACTTCTTCTTGTACATAGAGGTTTGTCTTTAAACCCCCGAAGTTGCTGTCATTAATATGTAGATAATCTCCTTCTAAATCTTTAATTTCCCCACCGTATCCTAAGTTAGAAATAAGAGATTGCTCTTTTTTGTTGGGCAAGTAAACCATTAAGTTCTTTTGGCTAAGGTGTTTAAAAACAAAATCGATTAATGTAGGCCAAATCTCCGCTGAAGAACTCGAAACTTTATCGATAACAGCGTTGGAAATATTGTCTAAAATTACTTTGCGTGTTTCCGTATCTAAGCTTACATTAGGGGCTTTTTCAACGTAATACTCCAATCGGCAAACCAAATTAACACTTGTGAAGTCTCGCCCCCCCTGCCGGCAATCATCAGGAAGATTTGTCTTAGAAAGATCTGAATCATAACCGACTAATCTAAGAGGTCCGGTAACTGTCAAAAGATCAGAAGCGATATGAGTATTAATCGCAACCACCCCATCGACTTTAGGTAAACTAGATTTCTCCCAAACTTTAAGGATGGTTTGGGCGGTAGTGGGAAAATCCGGTGAAAAATTAGAGTCCTGGAAATGCCATTTTCCCACACTTAAATATTTACCCAAGGGTGGGGGCGGGACACCTAATTCCGGAGGATAGTTATCGGCAAAATAAGCTCCGCTGTGGAAATCGTTCGATAAGATTTGACCATCTTTAACACTAAGTAAAGAAAATCCAGTGATAAAACCTCCTGTAGTTCGAAGTTCAGCAGCATTTTGGAAAAGTACCAAATAAGTTCGCGGAGGAGAACCGAAGAGAGACGGGCTAATCTCTAAAATTTCCTTACCACGCGAAAATAAAGGTTCAGTTTCTTCTAAAATTTTTTGAGCTTCTTCCAGCCAAAATCTCACTCTTACACCTTGAAAATCTTCTGGGTACCGAAATGGATCAATCTCAGATAGCTCTTTCTTTATTAATCCGATGTTTGTCCAAACCAAGTCCAACTTTTTCGATAAAGATGGTAATGTTCCAAGCAGATTTTGCAAGCGCTGCTCCACTGTAATTTGATCACCAAAACCACTTTTCAAACCCAATATCTCCTCGTGCGGAATGAGGGCATTGGTAACACTAAGACCAGAGTTTAATCCTAAACGTAAGGAGGAAAGAAGATGGAAGCCGTCTTGGTAATAAAGATTTACGAAGGGAATAAATTTTAGATAAGTTAAATAACCAAAACTACGTTCCAAATCCGAAACTGCAAAATCGAGTTCTCCAAGGGTGCTTTGAATAGATTCCAAATCTTTGGTTTCGATTGCAACTCCCACCTTTGACCATGCTTCTTTTGCTTCAATCGCCTTAGGATAAAGGACAATTGCAGAAATAACAATAACAAGCAGCAATAGCAAACTCGCCAAGGATATAAATGATAGTGAGAAGATTTTGCGGAGCCGAGTTGCAAAGGGAAATCGCGCTGCAGTTTTCAAATGACCAAAAATTGATTGCTTGCTTTCTAGAAGAAAGTCTGCCATTAACAAAAACCGGCTTCTTATGCCATCTTGTTGAGAAGGAGTTCTTTGCAAATTATCTAAAAGTTCCATTTTTAATAGGCTCCCTTTCCGCTAATCATGGCAAACGGTGTTTTAAGAATAATGCGAAAGTCCTCCAGCAGGGATTTGCGGCGGGCGTAGGCTGCATCCAATGCAACCCGCTTAGGAAAATCCAATTCAGAGCGCCCGGAAATCTGCCAAAGGCCGGTGATGCCGGGCTTTGCTGTCAAAAGAGCCTCCACATCTTTTCTGCACTGCGGGTACTCCTTAAGCTTATATTCAAGCTCATCTGGTTTATAGGCCCGCGGACCAACCAAAGACATTTCTCCCCTTGCAACATCAAAAAATTGAGGCAGCTCGTCAATACTAAAACGGCGGATTACTCTGCCTACTTTTGTGATTCGCGGATCTTCACCATCAGCAAATTTAAAATTGTTGCGTCTGTATTTAGCCAAAAGGTGTGGATCGGACTTTTCTAATTGGCGAAAAAATTCTTGTTCCTCCTCGTCGGTTTCGGTAACCATTGAGGAAAACTTATGGAGCTTAAAAACCTTTCTCCCCTTCCCTACTCTAGTTTGAGAAAAGATTACCCGCTTTGACCCCTCTAACTTTCTGGCAACGGCGATCACAAGCATTGGGATGCCAAAAATAATAATTCCAAGAATGCTGCCGATAAGATCAACAAATCTCTTTACAAAATCATAAAGCTGATAATTCATCTCTAAAAACCTCCACTTCTTTAATAAATTGCTTCTTGAACTCCTCCTTGCTAAACCGTTGTGCATTCTTTTGACACTCATGTGGATCATAAATTTCTGATTTAAATTTACTTAATAATTCTGATAGCTCATCGACCTTTTGTGGGTAAAAAAATTCTCCTGTCTTGCCTTCAATAACTGTCTCTAATGCCCCACCAGCACCATAAGCAATCACTGGCCGACCAGTTGCCTGAGCTTCTAAGGCAACGATCCCAAAGTCTTCCTCTTGAGTCATAATTAACGCTTTGCAGTTTCTATATAGGGTAACTAGTTCTTCGCCAGAAACGCTTCCCAAAAAGGTAACCAAGCTTTTAGACTGCCGGGCGGCGAGACGCTCTAATCGAGCCTGATCTGGTCCTGTACCAACAATCTTCAGTGGAACCCCGAGTCTCTGAACTGCTTCAATAGCCAGATCAACCCGTTTCCAACGGCTCAATCTTGAAACTATCAAAAAATAATCTTGGGTTTGTTGTTCTTGATTCACAGAACGATCCAGGGACTTTGAATTTATAAATTCGAACTTTTTAAGGTTAACAAATGGATAAACAACGGAGGAATACTGATTAAGAAATTTTTTCACTTTTAGAGAAATATTATGCGAGTTGGCGATAAAATGGTCAACTCTCTGCGCCGATGTAAAACTCCAAAGTCTCAAGTAATTTAAAATCGGAGAAAGTAGCGTTTTTATTTTTGCTCCTGAACCAAAGTATTTTTCTGCCTCCCAAAACATTCTCCCTGGATTATTTATATAGCAAATATGGATCGTTTCAGGCTTAGTAATTACTCCAAAAGCAAATCTTGTTGTGTGAGAAATAACCAAATCATAATTAGAAAAATTAAAAGACTCAAAAGCTAGAGGATAAAGCGGAAAATAATAACGGTAAAACTTCTCCTTAAATATCAAAGCCTGCATAAAAGAGGTAAAGATTTTTCTCTTGTTTCCTGCTTTTTGTCTCAATCGCATGAGCCATTCACTCGTTGCAAAACTAGTAAAAATATCTGCGCTAGGGAAAAGTTCCGCAATCGCCAAAAACAACTGCTCGGCCCCGCCATCCTGAATAAAATCATCATGAACAAGCGCAATCCGAAGGTTAGATAAGTGTGGATTAACCGGCGCTTTCATAAACTTTAAGTGTTTCGCGGGCCAAACGCTCCCAACTAAATTTTTTGGCCCGCTCTATTCCTTTTCGTGATAATTCTTGTCTCATTTTCTCATCCTCCAACATTTTAGTTAACTTCTCGGCTATATCTGAAACGTCGTATGGATCAAAATAAAGCGCCGCATCTTGTGCGATTTCTGGTAAGCAGGAAGTTTTTGATTCAACTACTGGAGTACCAAGCATCATCGATTCAACGGAAGTAAGACCAAAACCCTCAGAAAGAGATGGCTGAACATAAGCAACTGCTCCGCGATAAAGATCAATTAGATCTGGATCAGAAACATGACCGGTTAACGTTACGTATTTAAGAACATCTTTCTCTAGGATCTGCCTTTCTAACCTTTTTCGGAAAATGCTTTCATTGTTTCTTGCACCAACAAGAACAAGATAGACAATCTTACCTAGTTTCTCATTCATCATCTTTATCGCATCCAGGAGTCGTCCCACATTCTTGTGAGGGTAAACATTTCCAACATAAAGAAAGTAAGGTAAATTAATTTTGAACCGTTTGATCACATCCTCCGCCGCCCGCTCCTTATTGCTCCTGACTTTGTCCTTTTCCAAAACCCCCGCCTCATAGGTAACGACGATTTTACGAGGATCAATACCGTACTTTTCAACAATCTTATCTTTTACGTGGTTTGAGGGAGTAAGGATCATTGATGCCTTTCTTAATACCCGGTTAATAACAATCTGATAACCAAAATATTTAATGGAATAAACTAACGGGGAATGCGATGTAACTGCTTCCGGATTCCACTCGTTCTTGATTAAATCATGAACAGTAATTACAAGTTTTCCTGGGTAAAAGATAGGCGCATTAAAATGCGGGACGTGAAGAAGATCCAATTTTTCCCGCCCAAAAACTACTGGTAAAAATATTTGTTCTCTTAGTGAATACCAGCGTGGATAAACTAAGACCTTTTGAAAATTTGGATTTTTTGGTTTATAGAAGTCAAAGTTATCACGTCTTAAAAAGACAGTATATTTATTCTTTTTATCTACCTTCTCCAAATTAGTCACCAGCCGTTCAACGTAGCGACCAATACCTGTTATCTGTGGCCCATAAAGCCGAGCATCGATTCCTATTTTCATCAATATCCAAACAACTTTAATCTGACTAAAGCTACCTGCATTTTAAAATTAATCCCAGCCATAATTAATTTATTCAACCAATCCGGGTACTTGTTCTTATAATGCTTATTGTAAAAAATATGCATCGCATCATGGAAATACCGTATCATCCGCGCTCGATGATGTCGGCTAGAAGAGCTCAATTTTGCACTGTGAGACTTGATACCGCTGCTTAAACCCTTGTAATGGAGTATTTTGGCGGTTGGGTTGTAAACGATGCCCCACCCCCTTTCTTTAATGCGGTAGCAGAGATCTATATCTTCACCATACATAAAAAAGGCTTCGTCAAAAAGCCCAATTTCTTCCAAAGTTTGACTACGAACCAGCATGAAAGCTCCAACAGCAGAATCAATCTCACTTATTTTGTCTTCCGGAAGATAAGTAAGATTATACCCTCCAAAAACCTTAGTTTTTGGAAACAACCGATCTAAATAAAGCATTCGGCAGATAGATCGCCACGGTGTTGGGAATCCCCTTCGGCAAGCCCGATCTAACTGACCATCAAACAACTCTACCCTGCAGGTTAAAAGACCAACCTTTGGATGACTATCTAGGTAGCGAATCATCTTTTTAATTGTGCTTGGAGGAGTCTCAGTATCTGGATTAAGAATAAGAATGTATTCGCTTTGAGCTTTACGAATAGCTTTGTTATTAGCCCTCCCAAAGCCCAAATTCTTTTTGTTAAGGATAATCTTAAACCCCTTTAAACCTCTAATAATATCCTTAGTTTCGTTATTTGAATCGTTATCAACAATCCAAGTCTCGCTAGGAACACCAACCAAAGCTTTCTTTAGAGATCGGGCATATCTTTTTAGAATATGACCTTCGTTATGAGTAACTGTTATTACTGCTAGTTTTTTCACGAACCAAACCTCCCCTCTTCTTTGATGTAATAAGCATTACTGACACACCGACAAATACCCAATAAAGTGAGGCGATCTTAGAGGCCCGAAAAACATCAACAAAAGTTGCCTCAATGAGTAATCCAACAGTGATTGCCAAAACTGAGAGGAGCACCCACTTACTTTCTTCGCTAAGTTCTTCTCTCAAACCCTTTCTGAGTACCTTAATAATCTGATACATCAACCAAAGAAAAATTGCTAATCCTATTATGCCCGTCTCACCTAAAAGAGTGGCGTATTCACTATCCAGACCAATACCAACAGAAGACATCCCTCCCCCAGTAAGAACATTTAGCTTTAACATATCAAACATCCGAGGCCAGGTTTCTTCCAATCGCCAACTAAGGCTGGTTTCAGTGTTGATAGGCTGACTTTCTGCAGTAAAGGAGGAGGTCGTAGGCTCAAGCGGACCAGTAAAATCGCCCAGTTCTCGGAGTGAGATATTGTAAGCAACGATTTTTCCTTTCTTCACGCTTCCCACAGGAGGTACAGCTAGAAGCTCGTCAACACCGGCGATGTTCATCGTAGATTTAAACCACTGTCTTTTTGGCGAGGCTCTTGTTACATCGAGATGCAAATCACGATTATAGAGGAGGGGGGAGCTTCCTCGGTAACCATGCCAATAAACTACCCCATACCACTCTGGGCCAATCGTCCCAGAAAAATCAAAATCCTCACTAACGTAAAAATCGGCACTTGCCTGGTAAACCTTATTTGGGTTTAACCCTTGAATAGTTTGGCTTAATCCCCCAAATTTAGGGCTTGGCTCCAGCACAAAAGCTATTCCTGTCGAGGAAAATTCGTTTTGCAATTTAGCTAACCGATATTTGCCGAAAGCTGACCAACCAGCAATCCCATTATTAAAATCACTATTTATTAATAGATTCGGTTTATTCGACTCAGGTGTTCCTGCATTCTTATTAAAAGCGGCGATCAATAATTGGTCCAGGTTAACCAATTTTGATATACCATCAGAGACCTCAACTATTTTTTCAACTACGGGAGATTGATTGATCTGAAGAGCCGCCAGCGTTGGTTCAACTAAATTAAAGATTGGAGCAGCAATACCGCTTAACCGCTGACTAAGAGTAGAAGAAACTATGATTGGAATAACTAATGAAACCACCGCCAATGGAAGGAGTAATCTTTTTTTGGACCAAGCCCACATTACAAGTACGGCGGCGGCCGAGGCAAAAATCGGTGTTCTTGCACCAGTAAAAGCTAACCCCAGCAAACTAAGCAAAAAAATTCCAATAAGTAACGCCTTAGTTTTTCCTTCTCCTCGAACAATTTGACCAGCCAGAATAGGCAATAGCAAGATATAGAATGCTCCCAGCTCGTAAGGCCCAGAAAAAGTAGCAAAGCTTCGATCCGTTCCAGGAACATAGGAATATTGGTAAAAGCCTCCGCCAAAACCGCCCAAAAAACCTATTTTCTGGGCAATAGAGTAGAGAGAGACAGGTATTGAAATAGCGATGAACAAATTAATCAAAAATTTGACTTGAGTAACCTTGCGCAATCCCCAAACGGCGATGAGAAAAAAGCTAGTATATTCGACGAACCGAAGTACAAAAGCTAGTCCAATTGGACCAGATGTGTGAAGCAAAAATATTCCTACCAAAGTTGAGACTAAAAGAAAGAGAATCCAGAAATAAATATCCTTTAGGAGAGGGATCAACGAAACTTTAATTATCTTCCGATTAAGAAAGATTCTAATTGCAAGAATAAGTAAAATTGGTACAAGAATTAAATCCTCAATCCTGACCGGGACGGTATAGAAGTTAAAAATTGGCAATTTCGGAACTAAAACAATCAAAATTAAATACCCAAAAAATAAATAGGGATAAAACCGATCAAAGATCTCTATAAATTTTCTCCTTAAGGTCTGAAATTCAAACATAAGCCCGACGCGTTTCCTTCGCTGTCGCAGACCAATTATACTTCCTCGCATTAACAAACCCTAGTTTCACCAGCCTGCGGCTAAGGTTTTTATCATGGAAAATTTTTTTAATTCCCTGCGCAAGAGCATTTTGGTCTCGCGGATTAATAAGAATTGCAGCCCCACCAGAGATTTCCTCAAGACTCGATCCTTTTGAAGTAATAACAGGCACACCGCAAGCCATCGCTTCCAAAACTGGAATACCAAACCCCTCGTAAAACGATGGGTAGACAAAAATGGTAGCTAGGCTGTAGAGAGCTGCCTTATCGGCTTCCTCGACTGTGCCAACGAAATGAATTCGCGAAGCAAGACCATATTTCCTAACCAACTCGTAAACCCTCTTATTGTTCCAACCAAACCCCCGGCTTCCAGCAATCACTAAATCCAAATCAACCTTACTGGATATTTTGGCGAAAGCATCGACCAATCCGGCAACGTTTTTCCTAGGCTCAAGTACTCCAAGAAAAAGGATATATTTGTCCGGCAGATCAAGCTTAGATTTAACCTTGGCGAGTACTTTTCTATCGTTAATCCGATTTAAGTCAGCTCGAATCCCCAAAGGCGAAGTGACGACTTTACTTGCCGGGATTTTTAATATGCGCCTCAAGTCGGAAGCAGCGGAGTTCGAGATAGCCAAAATCTTATCGACCCGTCGACAAGACAACGGAATCATCGTTCGGAAATAAATCCTCTTTACCAATGAATACTTAGCCGGTTCGACAAAAACACTCATATCGAGTTCCGTTAGAACGTAGCGGGTAAATTTAAGAAACGGCGCGACATAAACAGGGCTGTGCAAAACGTCGTAAGATCGTACCTTAAAGGGAAGGACTAATTGTTCCCACAATAACCACTTCAAAGGCCACATTCGGCCGATGAGAAAGATAATTTGGCAAGTCTTTATTATCTGGTCGAATAAAAAAAGTGTAATTATCACCCGGAAACTGCTCGGATAATGCTAACCCTAAATTGGCAATATAATTACCGACACCGTGACCTAGCGAACGCATCGCTAAAGCGTTGATAGCAACCCTCATTGGCCTATCTGGCTTATCACTTTAAGCCAAGTCCTTCCCCACAAACCAAGATTATATTTTTCCAGAACTATCTTGCGCTGCTTGATGGAAATTTCTTTTCTTTCTGGATATATCCTTATCATTAGCTCAGCTAATTTCTCCGGGTTTGCATCAGCTTGTTCAGTCGGTAGATCCGCCAAACCCCAGCGGTTGGTCGAAACAGTCGCAACTCCGCTCGCCATCGATTCCAGTGCCGCCAGCGATGTCCCCTCCCTCTGAATCGTAGGAATGATCGACAACTGGCTTGCAGAGTAAACGCCCGGCATGCTCTTCCAATTGATATTACCCATAAACTTAACCGAGTTTCTAAGCTTCAGCTTCTTAAGAAGCTCAAAAATTTTATTCCGGTAATCAGCTGGGGCAAAGTCTAGGTGCCCAGTTACCACTAAGTTAGTCTCCGGAAATTTTTTTCTAAAGATTGCGAATGATTCAATTGCTAGGTGAACTCCTCGAGCTGGGGAAACATTTCGTGGCACTAAAATGGTGTTAAGTTTTTGAATTTCACGATTTGGATTAGTTGGCTTAAATACATTAGGATCAATAGCGTTAGGTAAAAACCACTTGCAGGGCAAAATCTCCTGATACATACTCTCCTTTGGTTTTATCTTAATACCCATTTGCCGCAAGTAATTGCTATCATTGGCAACGAGATATTTAAAGTGTTTAAAAGACCACTTGGCAATTAAAATTTTCAACTTTTGCGACCAAGAAGTAGGCGGAATGTCCCATTCACAGCCATGAGAAAGAACAATAACTCGCTTGTGCCAAAAAACCGGCCAAGAGTGAAAAGCGTAATTAACTATCAAAATATCTTCTTTCGCCAAGCTCGGAATTTTAGTCAGTAGCGCCAAGTTGAACCACCAAAGATCGAGAGCTCGCCCACCGGGCAAGAACTTCGGCTTGTGCGACAGAAGCTGGACTTTGGGCAGAGATACCCCGTTGTCAAACTGGTAAACAGTGGTTTTATGTCCGGCCCCCTCGAAAATCTTAATCAAATTCTCAAGGTATGTCTGGGCTCCACCAGTTGTAGGAAGGTATTCGGTTGAAATAATGCCAATCTTCATTTTGCCTCCAGTATCATAACTCTTAATTTGTTGACTTGATATAAAGTTAGAAAAAGGGCGTTAACGAAACCGTACCAACCATCCAAAACCCCCAGCTGCAAAAAGTAAGTTTTAAAGAATTTCCAAGGAATTCTGGCTAAACCCGCAAAGTTGGGCGAAAAACCAGCTTTCACTAGCTCTTTGGCTTCCTGAGTAGAATATTGAACCACTCGTTGCCAGAAGTCCAAAACATTTGCATAAGTGAAATGCTCTATTGGATTATTAAGATAACCAATGTCATCAATCCGAACTGTTTCATGAATCTGTCCCCCACCAATTCCTTTAAACTGCCCTTTATCCTTCCTAAATAACCTTAGATGATAGTCTGGGTACAAACCGCCGTACTTTACCCATCTTTGCCCGATGTAATTTTTAAAAGGAATAAAATATCCATCTCTATCTAGATCAAGGTTTTCAATTTCCTGTGCTAATTCCTTTGCAACCACCTCATCAGCATCAATGCTGAGGATCCAGTCATTCTGTGCTTTGGCGATACCAAAATTTTTTTGATTAGCATACCCATTCCAACTTTTCACAAAAACCCGAGCGCCGCTGTCTCTGGCTATTGCCGCAGTCCGATCTACTGAAGCAGAATCAACAACCACGATTACCTCATCCGCCCAACCCACACTTTTTAAAGTTCTTTTTATTTTATCCGCTTCATTTTTAGCAATGATAACAACTGACAAAGATTTCATTACCGTGGAACAGATTTAAGCATTAAGAAGGCTGTGATAAAACTTGCCGTTAGTCCAAACACTAATAATGTCATTGCTAAAACTGGTGCCTTGTTAAAGACCCGGAAAAGGAGAATCACTAAGCCGCCCTCCCGGCTTAGCAGTACCTTTGGACCTTCTACTGGTTCCTGACCTAAGCTTGACCATCCAAATTGTTGGGTCTTAGACCAATACAGTG
>Ga0209542_10004278_pt1 | contig 29475 bp, 29 predicted proteins | sample RifCSPhighO2_01_FD_184028 | JGI IMG/M metagenome (GOLD analysis project Ga0209542, IMG submission 184028) | Soil microbial communities from Rifle, Colorado - Rifle CSP2_plank highO2_0.1 (SPAdes) (version 2) | ecosystem: Environmental > Terrestrial > Deep subsurface > Rock core/Sediment ... | reverse complement strand
TACTTTTGTACCGAAGAAAAATTGAAAGATGCGGAAAAAGCTTTGCAAAAACTTGCAGCTGACGGAAAGACGATTCTTTTTATCGGCACAAAAGTACAGGCAAAGGGGCCGGTGAAAGAGACAGCCGTGGAATGCGGAATGCCCTATGTGGCAGAGCGTTGGATTGGAGGATTGCTTACGAATTTCTCTGAAATTACCAAGCGCATTGAGTATCTTAAATCTTTGGAAGCTAAACAGGCAAGCGAAGATTTCGCCAAGTACACCAAGAAAGAGCAACATGATATGCAGAAAGAAATGGAAAAGCTGAATGACAAATTTGGGGGAATTAAAAAAATGACAAAACTTCCAGACGCGATGTTCGTAGTGGATTTGGAAGAAAATGCAATTGCGGTTGCCGAAGCAAGACTTAAAAAAATTCCTATTTTTGCGATTTCAGACACGAATACCGATCCTACGACAGTAACCTATGCGATTCCCGCGAACAATGATGCGATTAGTTCCGTGCGTTATATCCTTGCAAAAATAAAACAAGCGATTCTGGCGGGAAAGACATCGCAGCCAGCATAATTCTAAATTTCGAATTTATTTTTGTTCTATGGTTTCAATTGATCAAATCAAACAATTGCGCGAAGAGACAGGGCTTTCCATATCAGAGTGCAAAAAAGCATTGGAAGATGCAAATGGAGATATGGAAAAAGCAAAGGAAGTTCTCAAGCAGTGGGGAAAGAAAGTTGCCGAAAAAAAACAGGTGCGTGAAGTCGGGGAAGGATTGATTACTTCATACGTGCATGGAACGGGGAAAATCGGTGTGCTGGTGGATATTCGATGCGAGACGGATTTTGTGGCAAGATCGGATGATTTTAAGGAAGTAAGCCGTGAGATTGCGTTGCAGGTGGCTTCGATGGACCCCTCTTCTGTGGAAGAATTATTGCGCCAGCCCTATATTAAAGAGAATTCAAGAACCGTAAAAGAATTGATAAGCGATTATATCGCCAAGCTCGGAGAGAATATCGTCATTCACCGATTTAGCCGTTTTCAGATCTAACGCTGTGGGGAAAAATATGGCGCAATCCCTTTGCCAGGCAAAGGGTTTTGCATTATAATAATCCGTAATGTCGCAGACTATCCTTCTTATTATTTGTTTTGTGAGTTTGGCCGGAATTTTTTTCCTGATTGGAAAAAAAATTCCGCTTCTTTTGGCTTTTGCCACCGATAATGAAGAAAACTTTCGAAGTTTTATGGAGCAAGGCGCGAAACGGATTGCCGTTTCCAGTAAGAAAGGAGCAGCGCTTTCCCAAAAAACGTTTGAAAAAGCATTGGTGAAAACTCGGGCGATTGCCGCTCGCACGGAGATGCAAACCGGAGAATGGCTGTACCGGTTGCAGGCAAAATCGAAAGCGCGCAAGGATGGGTTTGCTTCGGCTTATTGGGATAAAATCAAAGAAAAACCGCTTGCTGTCAAGAAGCGCAAAAAAAAGACCGTTGTAAAGAAATCCAAGGCGGAACAAGTGTAGATTCTCTTAGGAGACAGAAGGTCGGTGGATCATGCAAGCAAAGCGCCAGCGTAGCTCAGTGGTAGAGCAACTGTTTTGTAAACAGTAGGTCGTCGGTCCGAATCCGACCGCTGGCTCCAACATACGAAAGCGGTGAAATGAAAAATAAAAGTTTTGGGAAATGCCGTAGATAGTGCGGCATTTTTGTCTGTAAGGGGTAATTTGTATGGCAACTCATTTTCCAGTTCAATTGATTGTTCCTTTTTTGGCGCTTTCAGCCGCGTTTTTTGCCGCGTCCAATAATGTGCTCATTCGCAAAGGATTGGATCATGGAACACGGGCAGAAGCTATTTTCATTTCTTTGTGCACAAGTATTTTCCTGTATTGGTTTGTGCTTGTTTCGCTTGGTCTGGCAAAGGAGGTCTGGAATGTTTCTGCGTTGTGGTTTCTTGGAGCTGGGGTGTTGGCTCCTGGCGCTGCGCGTATCCTGAATGTTATTTCTCTTGAACGGGTTGGAGTTGCCAGAACCATGCCAATCGCGGGAATCGCTCCCTTATTTGCTGTGCTTTTGGCGATGATATTTTTAGATGAACTTTTTTCTTTTGCGGTGCTGATCGGAGTTTTTCTGATTGTATTTGGTATTTATGTGCTAAGCCGCGAGAAAAAGCAAAATGGGAAGCGCTTTGAAAAAAAGGATATATTCTATCCATTGGGCTCCGCGTTGTGCGGCGGTTTTTCCCTTTTATTGAGCAAACAGGGGCTTGCGGGTATGAGTCCGTTTGTAGGAGCTGCGATTACCGCAACTGCGGCGCTTGTGGTGGTAAGTTTGTATATTGTGGTAAGCAAAGAAGCGAAACGGGAGTACCCGTCTCGGAGGTTATTCTTTTTTGCAATGCTTGCGGGCGCTTGCATGGTGGGCGGGTTTACACTCAACTTTACCGCGTTGGAAATGGGTGATGTTTCCGTCGCCGCTCCTTTGTTTGGAACATTTCCCTTGTTTGCAACATTCCTTAGTCATTTTCTCTTAAAAGAGCATATTACCGGACGTATCTGGTTAGCGGCGGTATTTATGGTATGTGGTGTGGCAGTCATTACGCTTGTATAAAGAGAGAAGAAGTATTGCTAAAGAACCTGTACATTTTCTTGACATTTTTTTGTGGGACGCGTAAGATATACTTGTTACATAATCCGAACCAATTTATGTAAGTACGCTTTCACGAAGAACGTAGGAAAAGACAAATCCCGAAAGTATTTGAAGCAAAAGAATCTTTCGCGAAAGTGAAGGAATCTTGCGCGAATACTTTCGGGGTTTGTGTTGAGAGGTTGGCAGAATGGCAAGAACGTTGACAACTACATACAAATCCTTCTGAAAGATTACGCACGTAATACTTTGAGAAGGTTGATTATTTTTTCCCCCGAAAAGATAATCATGAAGTTGATTTTCTAGAGTTGTCCCGACCTGAAACAGACGAAATCTGTGGAGGGACTGTGGAGCATTTGTTCCGCGGGACATCTCTTATGACGTTTGTTTTCTTTGAGAGTTTGATCCTAGCTCAGGATGAATGCTGGCGGCGTGGATAAGGCATGCAAGTCGAGCGGTTCAACAATTCTCGCAAGAGAATTGTTGGATAGCGGCGAACGAGTTAGTAACACGTAGGTATCTACCCATTACACGGGCATAGCTCGCCGAAAGGCGGATTAATTCCCGATGGTCCCGCAAGGGTAAAGCCCCGACGCAAGTCGGAGCGGTAGTGGAAGAGCCTGCGTCCTATCAGCTAGTTGGTGAGGTAAGAGCTTACCAAGGCGATGACGGGTAGGGGACGTGAGAGCGTGTTCCCCAACGATGGCACTGAGACACGGGCCATACACCTACGGGTGGCAGCAGTCGAGGATATTGGACAATGGGCGCAAGCCTGATCCAGCGACGCCGCGTGCGGGATGAAGGCCTTCGGGTTGTAAACCGCTTTTGTAGAGGAAGAACTTCGGTGACGGTACTCTACGAATAAGGGGGTGCTAATTCTGTGCCAGCAGCCGCGGTAAAACAGAACCCCCAAGCATTATCCGGATTCATTGGGCGTAAAGCGTCTGTAGCCGGTTTGGAAAGTCTCGGGTTAAATACCGAAGGCTCAACCTTTGGAATGCTCGAGAAACTGCCAGACTAGAGGGCGTTAGGGGCTGATGGAACTCTTGGTGGAGGGGTGAAATCCGTTGATATCAAGAGGAACACCAAAAGCGAAGGCATTCAGCTGGGGCGACCCTGACGGTGAGAGACGAGAGCGTGGGGAGCAAAAAGGATTAGATACCCTTGTAGTCCACGCTGTAAACTATGGATGCTAGCTATGTGAAGTGTCGACCCTTCACGTGGCGAAGCTAACGCGTTAAGCATCCCGCCTGGGAAGTACGGTCGCAAGACTAAAACTTAAAGGAATAGACGGGGACCCACACAAGCGGTGGATCATGTGGCTCAATTCGTCAACAAGCGAGGAACCTTACCAGGGCTTGAAATGCCAGTGAACCCCTATGGAAACATGGGGCTTCCCACAAGGACACTGGCACAGGTGTTGCACGGCCGTCGTCAGCATGTATCGTGAGACGCTCCGTTCAATCGGGTAACATGCGCAGCCCTCATTCTGTGTTTTATATGTCACAGGAAACTGCCTGGGACAACCAGGAGGAAGGTGAGGATGACGCCAGGTCAGCGTGACCCTTTGACGCCCTGGGCTGCACACATGATACAATGGCAAGGACAACGGGAAGCAATGCCGCAAGGCCGAGCAAATCCCTTAAACCTTGCCTCAGTTCGGATTGAGGTCTGAAACCCGACCTCATGAAGCCGGAATCGCTAGTAATCGCCAATCAGCCACGTGGCGATGAATACGTTCCTGGGTCTTGTACTCACCGCCCGTCACGTCAAGCGAGCTGGGAATACCAGAAGCTCCCCGCGTCAAGCGAGGAATCAAGGTAGATCCAGTAAGAGGGACGAAGTCGTAACAAGGCACGCGTAGCGGAAGCTGTGCGTGGATCACTACAATTCAAAAGTGTCGATCGGGATTGGCTTAGATTGAATTCTTAAGCGAATCCCGGGGTGTTGGCCGCTAACCTCCAAATGGCGGCTGAATCGGAACAACTCTGAGGAATCAAAACGCAAAAACGCCCCGCCTTTGGCAGGGCGTTTTTGCTTGATCCTTGTTTTGACGGAGGAATTGTTTTTGGCTATTATAGAATACACACTACTATGGCAGGAATTGATTTATATCTCATCTATTTTTTCGCGGGGGTTCTTCACCATATTCTGTTTACGCTCCAGATTCGGAGTGTAGACCACGACAGAAAAGTTGCGGCTTCCATTTCTGCATTCTTGGTTGCGGTGTTAAGCCTCGCCGTTCTGTATAATATTTTTACCCACCTTCAGGGAACACAGGGAATGATAGGCATTGTGTCGTATGCTGCCGGAATTGGGATGGGCTCTTTTGTTGCAATGAAGATAAGGATACGCTACAAAGGAAAGGATTTGATAGGGTAGAGGGGCGTGTAGTTCAGTGGTTAGAACGCCAAACTGATAATTTGGAGGTCGGAGGTTCGATTCCTCCCACGCCCACACATACGATTTGCAGCGATACTTTATAGAAAGGTCGAATAGTTACTACCATTTCATATCCATTATGATGTCCCAAAAAATTTTATCCTCTCTTCTTCATATTCTCGGAGTTGCCTTCCTCGTTGCGCTTGCGTTCTTGATCTGGAAAAATCCGGGAACAGGAGGCGCGAATTCATTTGCTGCGGTGGGATCTGCCCCATTCTCTCTGAGTTCTCTCAGCAGCGAGAGTGGGAACGGAAGCACGCTTTTTACGGTTTCTTGCCCGTGGGTGAGCACCACGCCGCTCCAGAGCTTGGCTCCTCAGGTCTCTTCCTGTGAGCCGGCATCGTGCCCCGAAACCGCAAGCGAAATTGCAAACGGAGGATGCGTGGCAACCGCGGTGGGAACGAACGGGGGAAACACCACTCCCGTGTACACCGCAGGATATTGCTCCAGATTTTGTTCTTCCAAATAGCGCCACCGTATACGTATATCCTTGGCCGAGCCAAGTTATCCACACCTTGACTCGGTTAAGGATGAGCGACGGGCCCGTAGCTTAGTGGTAGAGCGCCTCATTTGCAATGAGGAGGTCAGCGGTTCGAATCCGCTCGGGTCCACAGTTTCGCCAAGGCTTCGCCGAGAAATGTTAGACACTCAGTGTCTAACACTCACTTGCGCAATCTCTTTTTCATGGTAGAGTAAGCTATCAGCTTTTTTGACAGAGCGCCATCCATTCGGAAGCGGAAGGAGAGGATAATGGCCTGGCTCATACACAAGGTTTCTGGTTTGCGTCTGATCTGCACGAGCCTATCCATCGGGTTGGTGGGAGGCTTCATCTTCTTCTTCCTCAAGATGTTCCGCGTCGTAGAGGTGCGGGGATATGAGAGGTGGAAGTTTGAGTCGAAAGATGGCAAAGGGGTGCTTCTGCTCCATCGCCATTCATCCATGCGCGAGACCGTGTTCCTACCCATGATTCTGTCTCGCGAGTATATGCGTCATCCCTTGAAGAGCCCGTGCGGGACGCCCGATTCGAAGAACTACTACGACAAGTGGTGGTTCTTCATCGCAAGGCCAATCGCGATCTCCGTGCCTCGCGGCAATCAGTACGGACAAATGCGGGCCTTGCGCGAGATGCTCTGCGCTCTTCAAAGCGGGCGTATCATCATTCTCGCGCCAGAAGGAGGACGTACCTTCAAGGGCAAGGAGTTCAAGAGGATTGATGAGCAGGGTCGCATCTGCACGATGCCGCGTCCTCAAGACGGGGTAGATCTTACCCAGCCCATCATCCGAAGATTCCAGCCCGGCGTAGCCCTGCTTGCTCACGCGGCAGTGGTGGTCCCGGTCTGGGTTGTTTCAGGAAGAGGATGGAGCCAGCGGATCACGATCGGCACGCCCTTTTCCATTGATTCCTCTGTTCCCCGAGAGGAGATCAGGGATATCCTTGAAGCGGCAATGCTTCACACGGCGGTTTCGTAAGAGGCCGCCTTTTTTATTGCGTTTGCGGCATGGAATATGTATAGTGGAACCAATGGAGCCGATCCATGTCTTCAAGAGGGAAGAAACTTCCGAAGGATGGAAGTTTACCGTAGAGGTTGGATATAATTCGGAGAGGACGGGATTTGTCGTTTTACTCAGCAAAAAGTATTGGGAACGGCTTACAAATCGCACATGCGATCCGGAAACGTTTGTCTGCAAATCATTCCAACTGCTTCTTACGCATGTTCCGAAAGTCGCTATTCGCAGAGAATTAAACGTTGAAGACATTGATGACTATCTCCCGGAAGGGGAATATGAAGAAGAAATACAAAAGCGCATCCACGCACGATGAGTAAAAAACCATCGATTCCGCGGATTCGCGAAATATATAAAAGCCCCAAGAGCCAGGCAGGGAGGCTGATCAAGATACTGAACGAGTTTCAGGCGGGGTTCGAATTCTTAAAGCAGTACCCCAAGTCAGTCTCCATATTCGGGTCTGAGCGCTGCGGGTTCAAGAGCGACATCTACTGCCAGGCGGAAGTGCTCGCCTTTGAGCTCGCGCAGGAAGGGTTTGCCATCATTACGGGCGGCGGACATGGGATCATGGAAGCCGCAAACAAGGGAGCAGCCCGGGCAAAAAATGGAAAATCGGTGGGGCTGGTCATCGAGCTCCCGCGGGGCACGCACGCGAACCGGTATATTGAGAAATCGCTCTCCTTCCACTACTTCTTTGCCAGGAAGATGATGCTGGCGTTCGCGTCGGAAGCCTACATCTTTTTTCCGGGAGGGTTTGGCACACTGGACGAGTTCTTTGAGATGACCATGCTCATCCAGACCAAGAAGACCCGTCCGGTCCCGATTGTTTTGGTAGGAGAGGAATACTGGCAGGGTATTCTTGCGTGGATTCAAGAAACGGTATGGCGCAAGAATAAGGCGGTTTCTCGGAGCGACATGGCGATCTATACGTTGGTGGATACCGATCAAGAAGCCCTTGCATTTCTGAAGAAGACATTAAAGAATGGAAATACCCAAAGGTCGAAAGCGTAACGAATTGATATCATCCATGAAACGAGCAATAGCATATTCTCTTCCCATACTACTTGTCGCATTCGGGGCTGCCGCACAGACATCCGTGGAATCCAATGCGGTTCAGGACATTCGCGAAGGCATTCGTCAGAAGCTTCAGAACATTCAGGAGGTCAAGCAGGAAGTTCGCCAGGATGTAAAACAAGCCACAACCGAAGCGAATCAAAAAATTCAAGTGCTTCGCAAGGAAACGGTGGAACAATTTCAAAAGCAGCGGGAAGAAGCAAAGGAGCAAATACAGCAGAAGCGCGAGGAGGTGAAAAACGCCGTTGAGGTCAGGCGGGAAGAATTAAAAACCACGATTGCAGCTAAGAGAGAAGCATTGAAAGATCGCCTTCAGGTGGTGCGCGACGAAAAGAAGAAGCAGGCCGTAGAACGCATCTATACCACCCTCAACGCCATCAACGAGCGCATGACGGATCATTTCCTGAACGTTCTTGATCAGGTGGAAGACGTGCTTGATCGCGTGCAGGGCAGATCTGACAAGGCAAAAGCAAATGATCTGGATGTTTCTTCGGCGCAGACAGCAATTGATGCTGCGCATCGTGCAATTGACGAGGCCAGAACGGCTGTCAGGGAACAGGCGGCAAAGTCATACAGCATCACGGTAACGGACGAGGCGACCCTTCGCGAGAATGCAAAGAGCGCAAAAGAGCAGCTCCGCAAAGATCTTGAAGCAGCGAAAGACGCGGTCAAGGCTGCGCGAGATTCTGTACGAATAGCTGCGGTAGCCTTAGCCCAGATTCCTCGAGTGGACGAGGTGGAGGTTTCTTCTGAATCCGTAACCGAATAACCAAATCCATGAACACAAAGAATATTATTCTATTGATTGTTGTTGTAGCCGTAGCCGTTTTGTTGTTCTGGATGTGGCAGCAGGGAGTATTGCCCTTCGGGCAGCAGGCAGAAGCGCCCGCAACGGAACAGGGAGATACGACAGCAGCCGTTCAAGAACAACTTGATGCGGTTGATCTCGGAGATCTGGACGCAGAACTCCAAGGCATTGATACGGACCTAAACAGTCTGTAGAAAGACGAATCCGTCCGCGTCCTGCGCGGGCGGGTTTGTTTTTTGCGGCGGCTCTATGGTATGATGGGTCCTATGAAGCACTATGTATGCACGGGAACGTGCGGAGGGGCAGCGGAAACGCCAGGCACCTGTCAGGCATCCGACTGCAATCGGTATGACCAGCCGTTGAAGGAATGCGATTGCCAAGACGGTCTGCACGCGCAGATATTGGAAAACGACGCCAATCATCAAGAAGAATCAAGAAACATTGAGTGACGCATGCGCATTGAAATCAAGGGAACGGAACTTGTCGTCACCCCGGCCCTGAAAGAATACATAGAAAAGAAATTCCAGCCGATTTCCCGTTTCGTAAAACGCAACGAGGAGCAGGAAGGGGAGAAGGTATTGTTCGTAGAGGTTGCAAAGACCACAAAACACCATAGGAAGGGCCCCATATTCTATGCGGAGGCGACCCTGCGCCTGGCAAAAAACATATTGCGGGCCGAGAGCGTAAGCTCTGATCTGAAGTCTGCCATTGATCAGCTGAAAGGCGTATTCAAAAGAGAGGTATTGCGGTATAAAGAGAAGACAGATACCCGTAAAAAAAGATGATCTCAGGCATATTTTCTTCATTTGTCGTTTCCGTTCTCAAACGCATGCCGCTCAAACAGGTCTATGCGCATTGCGACATACCATGCGGCATTTATACCGCAGACCCCGCGGTTGTCGCAGCCAGGACTGTTCTCAAGATGGTGGAGAAGATTGTGAATCCTCCCGCGGTAGACGAGAAGAATATTGATTCTGTGCGCAATTTCCATAACGCAATGACGCGGTATGTTCTGGTGAAGGAACAGCACGCGCAAAAGTGTAAAGAAGAACTTCTCATCCTTTGGACCGATTACTTCAAGCAAGACCACCTTGCAACGTTCCCTGATCTGCATGAGAAATTTTGGAAAGCCGCAAAGCTATGTTCCAGGGCAAAGCAGGAGGTAAGCTTAGAGGGAGCTCGGGCGCTCCTTGCAGCCGCAGAAGAGATAGCGGAAATGTTTCATAAGGCGGCCCGCCTGCAGACGCCTGGAGCGTCAGCGACTGGCGGGCAGGAAGCCGTCAAACACTAAAAACCGTGTTTTCTTTTTTTCTTGTACGAGATCGCAGTATGGCGCCCTCCGTATCGGATGGAGACGTGGTGTTTGCATCATCCCTATTTCATCCACGGCCGGGAGATATTGCGATCGTGCGCGATCCCCTGGATGCCGAGCGTTTGCTGATCAAGAGGATAGTGCGCATTGAGAAAGAGAATTGTTGGGTTGAAGGGGATAATAAGGGACTGAGCTGCGACAGCAGGCAGTTCGGATACATTCCTCTTCATTTGGTATTGGGGAGGGCATGGAATATGGCTTGACAGGCAAATTTGTGGTATAAAGATATAATTTACGAAAAAGGTCGAAACGTACATATAGCGCATTAACTAAGTAAGATTGAATAAATCAATATATGTTAGCACTTGACTGGTATATCGTAACTATTCAGGCACTCCAGAATCTATGGCAGGGCGTCGTGGGATTCGTTCCTATGCTCGTTGGCGCGCTTGTCGTATTTGGAGTAGGATGGGCGTTTTCCGTGGGCGTAGGGAAGCTCGTGGCAGACGTTCTCAATCGTTTGAAGTTCAATCAATTGCTCGATCGGGGAGGCTGGAAGAAAGCAATGGATCGGGCGGATCTTAGGGTGGACACCGCAGAGTTTATCGGAGGAATCATCAAGTGGGTCTTGGTGATCGTATTTCTGACGGCCGCGGTTGAAATCCTTGGTCTCAAGCAGTTCGCATTGTTTCTTCAAAACATTCTTGCGTATCTTCCAAATGTCGTGGTGGCTTCGCTCATCTTCGTGGTGGCCGTTATCATTTCAGACATTGTAGAGAAGGTATTGCGGGCAGTGGTTGAGGGAGCGCAGTTGGGGCACGGCAACACGGTGGGAGTGATCGTGCGATCGTCCATTTGGATCTTTGCCGTCACCGCCATTCTATTGCAGTTGGGAGTGGCTCCGTTCCTGCTTCAGACCATGCTTACGGGTGTGGTTGCTTTTCTTGTCATCGCCGGAGGCATTGCCTTTGGTCTGGGAGGAAAGGATGTTGCGGGAGAAATGCTTCAGGATTTGAAGAACAGGCTGAGGAGATAAAGGGGTATTTTCAGAAACGAGACAACTCCGCTCTGCGCAAGTCGAAGGGCGGGGTTTGTTTTAGCCCGCCCGCCATCGCAAGCTCAGGCGTTGCGGGCGGGGCCTTGACAGTGCTTTGCCGGTTGCCTATACTGTAATGGAGACATGAGAAACAGCAAATCAAAATTCTATTCACAAAGCGGCTGAGGACCCTTTTTGTTGACTTGTTTTGAAAGCCGCTTTGAGAAAAGCGGTTTTGAATTGATTCTCACGTCCGGTTCTTTGACAATCGGAAGCAGTTAAGAATTGCTAGCTAATACATTGCATATTCGTGTAGAGGCGCATGGTGGATGCCTTGGGATATCAGGGCGATGAAGGACGTGGCGTGACTGCGATAAGCTTCGGGGAGGTGTCGAGCAACCTTTGATCCGGAGATATCCGAATGGGGAAACCCGTTTGCGCAAAACGCAAACAGCCTTGTCGAATGACGGGGCGGCAAACCCGCTGAAGTGAAACATCTTAGTAAGCGGAGGAAAAGAAATCATTCCCTTAGTAGCGGCGAGCGAACAGGGAGAAGTCTAAACCTATATTCAGCAGCAATGCTGGATATGGGGGTTGCAAGATAGAGACGCATCGCAAGATGGGGAGTAATAGAAATCAAAACTTCCGTAGCAGAAGACGCCTGGAACGGCGCGCCAAAGAGGGTAACAGCCCCGTATGCGAAACGGGTTTTGATACTCCTCGTTTCTACTCTTAAGTACCGCGGGAAACGAATGCCCCGCGGGAATCCGGCCGGACTGTTTGGCCAAGACTAAATACCTGATATCACCGATAGTGAACCAGTACCGTGAGGGAAAGGTGAAAAGTAGCCCGATGAGGGCGGTGAAATAGAACCTGAAACCATGTCGCCTACAAAGAGTCGGAGTCCAGCACCACTTTTGTCGTTGAATCATTTTTTCGGTTGCATTACCGGGAAGTGTGTCTTCGACCGCAAAAGTGGTGCTGGATGACGGCGTGCTTTTTGCAGAACGAGCCAACGAGTTTCTTTTGTCAGTTTGTCTAAGTGCTTCTGGCACGGAGGCGCAGGGAAACCGAGTCCAAAAGGGCGTCTATGACTGACGGAGGAAGACCCGAAGCCAATGCGAGCTTGCCATGGCCAGGATGAAGGCCGACGAAAGTCGGCCGGAGGTCCGAACCCGTGAGCCGTGCAATACTCTGGGATGAGCTGTGGCAAGAAGTGAAAAGCTAATCGAGCTTGGGAATAGCTGGTTCTCTCCGAAATAGCTTTCGGGCTAGCGTCATCTATGTCTTCTGGAGGTAGAGCTCTGGAAAGAATAATCTTGGAGCAATCCAGATATTCTTACCAAACTTCAAATGCCGGAAGTCTGAGGATGGCAGTAAGAACACGGGGGCTAAGCTCCGTGCTCAAAAGGGAAACAGCCCAGATCTTCATCTAAGGTCCCTAAATCAGACTCAGTGTACTTAAGGAGGTGAAATTCCAAAGATAGCGAGGAGGTTCGCTCAGAAGCAGCTATCCTTTAAAAAGTGCGTAACAGCTTACTCGCTCAGGAGTTTCGCGCCGAAGATTCATCGGGACTAAAGTCTGATACCGAAGATAAGAGCCTCGCTTTCGAGCGGGGCGGTAGGAGAGCGTCTCCATCGCAGCGAAGCCTGAACGTGAGTGAAGGTGGAGCGATGGGGAGTGAGAATGTTGGCATGAGTAACCGCAATGACAGTGAAAGCCTGTCACACCGTAAACCCAAGGATTCCTTGGCAATGATAATCAACCAAGGGTGAGGCGGGCCTTAGGTCCGACGCGAAAGGGTCGGACTGATGGACAGCCGGTTAATATTCCGGCCCTTCCCCGTTTTTCTAAAAAGCGACGCAGAATAGTACCCTCGGCGAGTTATTGGATTCTCGAAACCCCGCCTTTGGCGGGGTGAACCGAGGAGAGCATTCTGCCCAGAAAAGCTTTGAGGGATAAAAACGTGGAATCCGTACCGCAAACCAACACAGGTGGGTTGGCGCGAATATGCTAAGGTGAACGAGCGAAACTTCTTTAAGGAACTAGGCAAAAAAGTGGTCGTAACTTCGGGATATGACCTCCCCCGCTAAGCGGGGGCGCAGCGACTGTTTCTCTAGCGACTGTTTACCAAAAACACAGGTCTCTGCTAAACTCGTAAGAGGATGTATAGGGGCTGACGCCTGACCAGTGCTGGTGTGTTAACGATGCCAGTTGCAGGATTTATTCTGTAGCCGAGTGTCCGAAGCCCCAGTGAACGTCCGCGGTAACTATAACCGTGTTAAAGTAGCGTAATCTCTTGCCGGGTAAGTTCCGGCCCGCATGAAAGGCGTAACGACTGGAGAACTGTCTCAAAGAAGCGCTCGGTGAAAATGCAATACCGGTAAAGATGCCGGTTACCTGCGGCTAGACGGAAAGACCCCGGAAGCTTTACTGTAGCTTCCCATTGTCTTACCATCTTTGATACGTAGCGTAGCGGGAAGGCTTTGAAGTGCGCCTTTCGGGGCGCATGGAGCCGTCAATGAAACACCCGTTTTTAAAGAAGGTAAGACTAATCCCCCTCACCGGGGGAAACAGTGGGTGGTAGGCAGTTTTAGTGGGGCGCTAGCCTCCTAAAAAGTAGCGGAGGCGTTTTAAAGGTAGGCTATCCGCCAATGGAAACGGTGGAAGTCGTGTAAAGGCACAAGCCTGCTTTACTGCGAGACGGATATGTCGAGCAGTTGGGAAACCAGAACTTAGTGAACCGATGCGTTGTTACAGAAAACGCAAAGATCATCAGACAAAAGTTACTCCGGGGATAACAGGCTGGTAGAGCCCGCGAGTCCATATCTACGGCTCTGTTCGGCACCTCGATGTCGGCTCATCTTATCCTGGGGCTGGAAAAGGTCCCAAGGGTTTGGCTGTTCGCCAATTAAAAAGGTACGTGAGCTGGGTTCAAACCGTCGTGAGACAGGTTGGCCCCTATCTACCGCAGGCGTTTAGAATCTTGAGGAGAGTTGCTGACAGTACGAGAGGACCTCAGCGAACCAACCTCTGGTGTACCAGTTGTTCCGCCAGGAGCATAGCTGGGTAGCTAAGTTGGGACAGGATAAGCGCTGAAAGCATCTAAGCGCGAAGCCCCCTCCAAGATGAGGATTCATTGATCCCTCGGAGACTACGAGGTTGATAGGCTTCAGGTGGAAGCCCTGTAAGGGGTGCAGCCGAGAAGTACTAATGATCAACATATGCAATGTTTTGGCTGGCAATTCATGACTGCTTCCGTCCTTCGATAAACTCAGGATAAATAAAGATTGTAGACAGTGTAAGGGGGCTATACTGAGAGTGCTCCACCTGTTCCCATTCCGAACACAGAAGTGAAATCTCTCAAGGCCGATGATAGTCCTTTGGGCGAAAGTAGGTAGCTCCCCTACAGTGTCTAGAATCTGGTATAGTGGAAACATATGAGGATGTTTGGCACAAAACAGATTGCTGCTACAGCAATCTTTGTTTTACTTCTCATCCTTCTCAATATGGCAGCTCCCGGGGTGAGATCTGTTTTCTTTGCGTTTACGCTTCCCTTGCAGAGAACGCTGTGGCAAGAAGGTTCTGACGTCAGCAGATTCTTTTATGGAGTGTTCGGATCAAAGGGGCTGGTTGAAGAGAACGAAAAATTGAAGTCAGCCGTGGCATCTCTTCTTCATGACGTTTATGATCTTGAGCGCGTCCGTCTTGAAAACACGGAGTTGCTCAAGGCGTTCTCGCTCAGAAAAGAGCAATCTTTGCGGCTTCTTCCCGTCATGCCGGTTGGAAAAGAACTTTCACGGGATGTTTTGTTTCTTGATCAAGGACAGGCAGCAGGCGTGCGCAGCGGCATGATTGTGGTGACCGCCTCCCAGGAAGCAGTGGGTCTCATTACGGAAGCGACTTCTCACGGTTCAAAGGTTCGTTTGATTTCCGACAAAGATTTTGTAACCGATGTATCTCTCCAGGACCTAGGGATTACGGCCGTTCTGAGAGGGGAGGGGAATTTCCGTCTTCTGCTGGATCTTGTGCCGCGCGACAAAACATTAGAGCCCGGGGATTTGGTGTTTACCTCGAATCTGGGCAATGTATTTTCACCCGGCCTTTTAATAGGAAAAGTTGTGACGAAGGAACGCGGAGACGAAGGATCTTTTCAAAAAGCAAGCGTCGCGCCCCTGTCTGATGTTTCAAAAACTTCCGTATTGTTTGTTGTTCTCACTCTCCCATGATGCGAACGTTCCTGTTTTTTTTGATGGTAGGGTCGGTATTCTTGCAGGTAAGCTTTTTTCCGGCTTTTGCGTTCATGCGGAGCATTCCCGCGCTCCTTCCCCTCATGGTTCTGTTGGTTGTGCTGCATACAAATCGTTTTTCAACGACATTCGCAGCAGCTGCGCTGGCAGGATTCTTTGCAGACGCATTCTCTTCTCATTTTTTCGGATTTTGGATGATTATCGCGGTCTGCATTGTCGTTCTCGGTCATTGGTTTCTTACATCGTATGGAAGACTTCCAATTTTTAGAAAAGCATAAGGGACAAAAACGCAGATCCGATATAGAGCCTCAGGAGATCCTTCTGGATCAGCTTGCCAAAGTTCGGCAGGAGAATGAAGATCACGTGCCGGGAACCCTCGAGATTCCGCTTTCCAATGTCATGTTCCGCGTATTCCTGTTCGGATTTGTATTCGTATTGTTTGTTTTCGGCGGGAAAACCCTGCAGCTGCAGCTTCTTTCAGATAGGTATTTTGAAATCAGCGCCCAGAAAAACGCAATCAAGACAATTCCGGTACTTGCCGCCCGCGGAATTATCTACGACCGGACCATGCGTCCTTTGGTGCTGAATGTCTCAACGTTTGACTATGTGTGCGACAAGCGTGAATTGCCCCAGGGGCTGCCGGAACGAGAGCGTATCTTGAAAGACATCGCCTCCGCGATCTCTGTTTCCTTGTCTGAAATTCAGAAGCGTTTTGACGCGACCGGAGAACCAGAGACCGTATTAAAGACGCATCTCGTCCAGGAAGAGATCGTGTCTCTTCAGACCAGGCAGATTACGGCAGCATGCGGAGTGGAAGAGAACATGGTCCGCGAGTACCCGTACGGCTCTCTTCTCGGCCATGTGATTGGCTACACCGCAAAAGTTTCTTCAGAAGAGTTGGAAGAGAACCAAGGATACTTCGTGGTTGAACAAACCGGAAAAACCGGATTGGAAAAAACATACGAGAAAACCCTCCGTGGAACTCCAGGGGTCGTACGCATGGAGCGCGATTCTTTAGGAAAAGTCATCCGCGAAAAGGAACACACAGAACCTCAAGCAGGCTCTGGTCTGGTGCTGTGGCTTGATGTTGAGCTCCAGAAAAAACTGGAAGAAGAGGTTTCCAAGAGTCTTGCGAATACGAATGCGAAAAAAGCGGCAGCAATAATTCTGAATCCTCAGACCGGGGGAGTGTTGGCGATGGCAAGTTACCCGAGTTTTGATCCCAATCTGTTTGCGCAGGGTATCTCGCAGCAAGAGTGGGATGATCTGAGATTGAATCTGACCAAACCGCTGTTTAACAGGGCTATCGGAGGATTCGGCTACCCAACAGGATCCGTTATCAAGCCCCTGGTTGCGCTCCAGGGGCTGGAGAAGGGCATCATAGACGAAGGCACGTCTCTCTATGCTCCCTTGGAGATATGCGTATGGAACAGGTATGCGGGGCGGGACGAATGCTTCCGCGATTGGACGTTTCACGGTCAGAGCGACGTGAAGCGGGGAATCGCAGAATCCGTGAACACCTTTTTCTACATCATCGGCGGGGGATATGAGGGCCGAGAGGGCTTGGGGGTCGAGAACATCAAGGCGATACTGGAAACGTTCGGGTGGGGGGACAAGACCGGGATCGATCTCTTTGGAGAGGGCAAGGGTGTGCTGCCAACCATTAACGATCAGTGGCGGCTTGGAGACACATATCACCTTGCCATAGGACAGGGGTTGTTCACGGTGACTCCTCTGCAGGTGGCAAGTGCCTTTGGAGCGATAGCAAACGGAGGCAAGTTGTTGCAGCCCCAGATGGTTCGTCAGGTTGTCGATGCTCAGAAAAACGTCATTCAGGAGTTTCCTTCCCGTGTCATTCGGGATAATCTTGCGAATCCCGGAAATCTGCAAGTTGTGCGAGAGGGAATGCGCCAGACGGTGACCTCAGGTTCAGCAACGGGATTTCTTGACGGGCTCCAGGTCGCGGCTGCGGCCAAAACAGGAACCGCTCAAACCGGAAGAAAGACCCAGGACGCCAGAGATTATCTCTACAGCTGGATTGTGACCTTCGCTCCTTTTGACCATCCAGATTTTCTGTTCGTGATGGTCGTGGAAGACGTGGTCGAGGGCAATGCCGCGGCGCTTCCAGTTGCGAGAGACGTCATGCAGTGGTATTTTGATAGAACATCTCAATAAGACCCGTCGTATGGTCAATACAAACTATCTTACAAAGGAAGGGTTAGGGAAGTTGAACACGGAGCTGGAATATTTGAAGAAGATAAAGCGGAAAGAAGTGGCCGAGCGTCTGCGTACGGCGGCTTCTTTCGGCGACTTGAGTGAGAATTTCGACTATGCCAACGCTCGGGAAGAGCAGGAATTTGTGGAACGCCGCATCCGTGAGCTAGAGGATCTTCTTATGCATGCCGAGGTTGTGGCGTCAAAAGACAATTCCGGCAAGGTGCAGATAGGTTCTCGGGTTGTTCTGCAGGGAGAAGGCAAGCCCTTAGAGTTTCAGATCGCGGGAACCAGGGAAGCCGACCCGTTGAACGGCAAGATTTCTCTGGAGTCGCCATTTGGTTCAGCTCTCATCGGAAAGAAGGTAGGGGAGAGCGTGGAGATTGAAACTCCAAACGGCAAGGTTATGTATAAAATTGCTCAGGTAAAGTAGCATGACCCGCATCGAAGAACTGCGATTGGCGCGAATACAGAAGTTGGAACTTCTCCAAAAGGCGGGGCTTCTGGCGTATCCGGGAATTCTCAAACGCACCCACAAGGTGAGTGAAGTTCTGGACGAATTCAAAAAACTTGCCGCCTCCCTGAAAGAGGTGACGATTGTAGGAAGAATCAAGACCTTGCGGGAGCATGGCGGTTCTGTCTTTTTTCACATTGAAGATGGAACAGGGTCAATGCAGGCATATGCCAAGAAGGATCGCCTGGGAGAAATCGCATTTCAACTTTTTCTTGATGCGTTTGAAATAGGGGATATTGTCCAGCTTCGCGGCATCCTGTTTAAAACCAAGAGAGGAGAGAAAACGCTGGAGGTGGCAGATTACAAAATGCTCGCAAAGGCTTTGCTGCCGTTGCCGGAAAAATGGCATGGCATTCAGGATATTGAAGAACGTTATCGAAAACGCTATTTGGATCTGCTTTTCAATGGAGAGATAAAAAAGAAGTTTGAAATGCGTTCTAAGATCGTGGCTCAGCTGCGGAAGTTTCTGGAGAAAGAAGGATTTATTGAAGTTGAAACTCCTGTCTTGCAGCCCCTGTACGGCGGAGCTGAGGCGCAGCCCTTTACCACGCATTTGAACGCCTTTGATATGAAGATGTATTTGAGGGTAGCCCCCGAGCTGTATCTGAAGCGTTTGCTGGTCGGAGGATTCGAGAAAGTATACGAGATCGGAAGGGTGTTTCGCAATGAAGGGGTGGATCGTTTTCATAACCCGGACTTCAGCATGCTCGAGTTCTATTGGGCGTACGCCGATTACAAAGACAATATGAAGTTGACCGAGCGCCTGATTACTTCCTTGGTAAAGGAGATATTCGGCCTCGTCAAGTTTACCTATCAGGGTAAACAGATTGATCTGAGCACTCCGTGGCCGAGGGTGGAGTATACGGCTCTGTTAAAGAAGTACGCGAACGTTGACTATGACGCCGTGAGCAGAGATGCGCTGGCCAAACAGGCAAAGGAATTTGGAATTAACGTGGAGCAGGGTTTTCCCAAGTATCAGATTGCAGACGAGATTTACAAAAAAAAGGTTCGCATGAATATTTGGGAGCCGACATTCGTGATTCACCATCCGGCCGGCAGCATTCCTTTGGCAAAACCCCTGGACGATGATCCTTCCAAACTGGGAACGTTTCAGCTCATACTTGCCGGAGGATGGGAATTGGTAAAAGCGTACACAGAGCTCAATGATCCGATTGCGCAGAGAAAAGCGTTTCAGGAACAAGAATCGTATTACAAAGAAGGCATGGAGGGCGCCCAGCGTCTGGACGAAGATTTTATCGAAGCTTTGGAATACGGCATGCCCCCTGCAACGGGATTCGGCATGGGTATTGACCGGCTGGCTGCGTTGCTGACAGACTCGCACAGTCTGCGGGAAGTCATTTTGTTCCCCACGATGAAACCTAAAAGATAATAATATGTTGGATATCAAATACATCAGAGAAAATCCAGAAAAGGTAAAACGAGCTTGCTATGAAAGAGGAGGTTTTTCCAATATCGACAAAATATTAGGGCTTGATAAGGAAATGCGGGGGTTGCTTCAAATGGTAGAACAATTACGCGCAGAGCAAAAAAAACTTGGTAGAGAACATATTGAACAAGCCAGAGAGATTAAAGAAGAATTAAAAATCAGAGAACTTCAATTAGAGGATGTTGAACAGCAACTGAAGGTCCTTCTATATAAGTTACCAAACATTCCATTGGAGAATGTTCCTTTTGGGAAAGATTCTAGTGAAAATGTTGTTTTGAAAACATGGGGTAAAATTCCCTCGTTTAAATTTGAGCCTAAAGATCATTTAGAACTTGGAGAGGCTTTGGATATCATTGATGTAAAGAGGGCAGCAGAAGTTTCAGGTAGTAGATTTGCATATTTAAAAGGAGATGCCGTCCTGCTTGAATTTGCATTAGTGCGTTTAGCATTAGATACAGTAGCTAAAGAAGGTTTTATCCCTATTATTCCGCCAGCACTTATTAAGGAAGGGGTAGCAGAGGGATTGGGCTATTGGGATGATGAGGAAGGACGCGAAAATTACTATGTAATACATGATACGCGTTGTTATAGATGTGGTCATAATCTTGGCGTAAGCGGCAAATCTATATTTTGTCATGAGTGTAATAAATTAATCGAGCAAGAAATAACTCAAGATGAGAGATTAAAATGTCACCAGTGCGGGCGAGAAACACGACTCACCTCTTTTTATCTTATTGGTACCGCTGAACATTCTATTGCTCCAATGCATTCTAATGAGCTCCTTGAAAAGTTGCCGAAACGATATATTGGGTTTTCTTCTTCCTTTCGTAGAGAAGCAGGTTCTTATGGGAAAGATACAAGAGGAATATTACGCGTACATCAGTTTGATAAGTTGGAGCTATTCAGTATTACCAAGCCGCAAGAATCGCAAAGAGAACACGAATTATTGCTTTCCTTGGAAGAAAAACTTTGGCAACAACTAAAGATTCCATATCAAGTTGTACAGTTGTGTGTGGGAGATATGTCTCGTCCTTCAGCAGCAACGTATGACATTGAGGCTTGGATGCCAGGGCAGAAGAGATATCGCGAAGTGAGTTCTGCTTCCAACACTACTGATTTTCAAGCACGCCGTCTTAATATTAAATTTCGCAACAAGGAAAACAAAATGGAATTTGTGCACATGCTCAACGCAACCGGATTTGCCATAGGCCGCACGCTCATTGCGATACTGGAGAATTATCAGCAGAAAGACGGCAGCATAAAGATTCCCAAGGTGCTTCAGAAATACGCAGGTATTTCCGTTATTCCCCATCGTTCGACAGGCTCACGATAAATGGAAGAAATACTTAAGGAGCAAAACCTTGAACTCGGAGGCATCCAGGTTCATTACAAAGAGGCCGCGCCAGCAGGCAGGCAGGCAGGGCAAGGTGATGCCCTTCTTATTTTGCACGGCTGGGGAGCGAGCTCTGAGTCTTGGGTGCTGCTGCAGCGGCAGCTTTGTAAAGAAGGATATCGGGTAATCACAATCGATCTGCCCGGGTTTGGCAGATCCAATTCTCCGGCTACCGTCTGGGGAGTGCAGGATTACAGCAATTTTATAGAACAGTTCGTCCAGGCGATCGGTATTCGGCAATTCTTCTTGCTTGGGCATTCGTTTGGCGGCCAGATTGCAATTTCCTTTACCGTGCAGCATCAAGAACTCGTAAAGAAACTCATATTGTGTGCTCCGGCCGGCATTCGAAGACCTCCTGGCGCAAGAGAAAAGCTTCTCTTCGTATTTTCCAAGATACTTACTCTGGTGTTTTTGGCTGTGCCTTCGCAAAGTCTGAAAAATCGTTTTCGTGCGGCAGCCTACCGCCTCATGAGGCGGAGTGATTACTTCAAGGCAGAAGGGGTGATGCGTGAAGTGATGCGGCGGGTTATCAGGGAAGATCTGTTCTCCGTTTTTTCACAGATTCGCGTTCCAACACTCGTTGTCTGGGGAGATGATGACAGGTTGGTTCCGGTGGAGGATGCCTATGTTCTCGTCCGAGAGATTCCGCATTCGGCGGTTGAGATTATCTCAGGAGCCGGACATGTTCCGCATCTCAAGACCCCTGAGAAGCTGTCGCAGTTGGTAACGAAGTTTTTGAAGGCATGAACATATTAGATTTTCTTCTCATTTTTTGGTTTGTTGCGCAGATCAGGGCAATTAGTTTCTGGTTGTACCTATGGCAGCTTAAGGAATATCACGTTGGAAGGTTTGTTGACCATTTCCGAACCGTTCAGGGCAAGAAGCTTTTTTGGAGCAAGCTTTTTCTGGTCAAGGTCCTCTTTGTGGGAGGATTGTATCTGGAATATTTTTGGAGCTACGCAATCGCAGCCAAAATTCTTTTTCTTGGTATTCTTGCCCTGTACATCTTTGGAGCAGTCAGGGCGATCGGGGATATTTTCGTACGGAGCGTGCGTACCCCGATTCCAACCAAAAAGATTGCCACCCTTTATCTCTTTTTGGTTTTGCTTACGCTTGCTTTTACGGTTCAGGGATTTTCTGTATTTGGATTAGCCGGTCTTCTTATCTATGATCTTTTGATTCCGCTGGTCGTTTCTGCGGTGGTGTTGGCATTCCAGCCTTTTGCTGTATTGGGCAGAAATAGGATTCTTGCTCAAGCTCGGGCAAAACGGGCACACATGCGAAATCTGAAAGTCGTCGGGATTACCGGCAGCTACGGCAAGACATCGACAAAAGAAATCTTGGCTCATATTCTTGCATCAAAGTTTAAGATGGCAAAGACAAAAGAGCATCAGAACTCGGAAATTGGGGTATCGCGCGCCATCCTAGACAATCTCAAGCCAGAGCATGAGGTGTTTGTGTGTGAGATGGGGGCGTATAACAAAGGAGGGATAAAGTTGCTGGCAGGTATAGCCCAGCCGCAGATAGCCGTGGTCATTGGAGCGAACGAACAGCACTTGGCAACATTCGGCTCCATGGAAAATCTTTTGTCCGCAGAAGGCGGCAAAGAGCTGGTAGACGTGTTGCCCGCAGACGGAGTCGCCATATTCAACGGAGCGAACATGCATGCAAGAAAGCTCTATGAACAGACAACAAAGAAAAAGATATTGGTTGGGCTTGGAGGCGTGTTATTCGCAGAAGAAATAAAAGCGGAGCAAGAAAAAATCACATTCCATGTTCGCACTCAAAACGGGAATCGGGCTCTTTTTGAGGTTCCGCTTCTGGGAGCGCACAACACAGAAAATATATTATTGGCCGTAGCTGCCGCTTTAGAACTCGGAATGACATTAGAGGAAATAGCGCAGGCCTGCAAAACGATTCCGCAGCGTGCGGGAGCCATGACGTTAAAAAAAGGAAAGGGAGGATTGCATATCATTGATTCCTCATATTCTGCGAACCCATCGGGCGTATTGGCCGACCTTGAGTATTTGAGGGTTTGGCCCGGCAAGAAGGTCGTTATCATGCCTTCCTTGATTGAGCTTGGGAATGCCTCAAAAGATGTGCATCTGAAGATAGGGAAGAAAATAGCAGAGGTGTGCGATCTTGCCATTATTACCACGCAAGACCATGCCGCAGACATTCAAAGAGGAGCGGGAGATCGGGGAAAAGACGTCCTGTATATCCCAGATTGGAAAACTATTATTGATAAAATCCAATCGTTTTGTCAGGCAGGCGACGTGGTGCTTTTAGGAGGCAGGGTGCCCCTTCAAATCATGCAGAATCTTGCCCCTTAATCTATGCTGGGAATGAAACCAATTTCAATTTCTCTTTCGCCGAATACGGAGCACGATGACATATCGCTTGCTTTCAAACTGCTTGTGCAGCCCTGGCGCTGGAAAAAGGGGACAGAAAGGCAGAAGTTAGAACATGTATTTGCTGAACGGCTTGGCGTGAAACACGCGTTCGCGTTTAACAGCGGAAGATCGTCTCTTCTTGCGATTTTGAATGCTTTAGATCTGAAAGAAGGAGATGAAGTACTTTTGCAGGCGTTTACCTGTAACGCGGTCCCGAATCCCGTGTTATGGGCCAGATTAAAGCCCGTGTACGTCGATTGCAGCAAAGAAGATTTTAATATAGACGTACAAGACTTGCAGAAAAAGATTACAATGCGATCTAAAGCGGTAATCGTGCAGCATACCTTTGGCATGCCCGCCGACATGGAAAAGATCGCGGCGCTGTGCAGGAAACACAATCTTCTGCTCATTGAAGACTGCGCGCACGCCCTGGGAGCCACGTTTCAAGGGAAGCAGGTGGGAACTTTCGGGGACGCGGCCTTTTTCAGCTTTTCCAGGGATAAGGTGATTTCCTGCGTCTATGGAGGAATGGCGGTAACCAGCAATGATGAGATAGCCGCCAGGATCAAGGCGTTTCACAGACAAGTGGAGAATCCGTCATTCTTCTGGGTATTCCAGCAGCTTCTGCATCCTTTGCTCATGAACTGGATTATTCTTCCAACGTATAGCATCTTCGGAAAATACCTTCTGATATTTCTTCAGCAAGCGCACATTCTTTCCAAGGCCGTGCACTGGAAAGAAAAACGAGGACAGAAACCCGGATATTTTCCGAGAGTGCTTCCTGAAGCCCTGGCCATTCTTGCGATTTATCAGCTGGGCAAGTTAGAGAAGTTTAATAACCACAGGAAAGATTTGGCCGCATTGTATGCGGCAGTATTTAAGAGATCCTCTTTTCAACTTCCTCAGGAGTTTCCAGATAGGCAACCTATGTTTTTGCGGTTCGTGCTCCAACATCCCAAAGCTCACGAAATTATCAGACGATGCTGGAGCCACAATTTTTTAATCGGAGATTGGTACACCACTCCGATAGCTCCCGGAGATACGAAGTTGGAAAAAATAGGATACCAAAAAGGAAGTTGTCCTGTTGCAGAACGCCTTGCGAAAACCACCCTGAACTTGCCCACGCATATTAATATCTCGCAAAGAGAAGCAAAAACAGTGATCAATTTTTTGCTTCAAGATATACCTTAATTTCTACGGTCGTAGGAATTGAAGTATAGTATGTTTATGACCATACAAGAAATATTTGATAAAAATATATGGGAGGAATTTCTAGAAAAGTGTTCCGAAAAGACGTTTCTTCATTCGTGGAATTGGGGAGAATTTCAGCGGGCAATGCGGGAAAAGATCTGGCGGCTCGGAGTATATGAGGGAGAAACGCTTTGTGCGGCAGCCTTGGTTGTGTGCGTGAAAGCAAGGCGAGGCACATTTTTGCTGGTGCCGCATGGGCCGGTCGTGCGCCGAGAAGCTGAACGCAAAAAAGAAGAAATCCTGAAGGTTGTGGTTCGGCATTGCCGCCAGCTTGCACAAGAAGAACAGGCAGCGTTTATCAGGATTAATCCAATCTGGGAAAGAACCAGAGAACATCAGGCGCTGTTTCAGGTCCTGGGTTTTCGCCGTTCGCCCATTCAGATGCATCCTGAAGCCTCTTGGAAGCTGGATATTCGGTTAGCAGAAGATGAGCTGTTTAAAAATATGAGAAAAACCACCCGATACCTTATCCGGCAGGCAGAGGAAAATCCGGGTATTACCGTGCGCAAGAGCGCCGATCTTCGAGATATAGGGGTGTTTTCAAAAATGCACGAGAAGGTATCTCGGCGCCAGCATTTTGCCCCTTTCTCCATAGAATACCTGAAGAAAGAGTTTGAGATTTTTTCTCAAGACAGCCAGATTCTTCTGCTGTTCGGAGAGTATGAGGGGAAAATTGCTGCGGCTTCATTCGTGGTGTTTTGGAGCGGCATCGGATTCTATCATCATGCGGCGTCTCTCCCAGAATTTGCCAAGCTTTCCATACCGTACCTGTTGCAATGGGAGGCCATACAAGAGGCAAAAACAAGGGGATGCTCGCAGTATGATTTTTGGGGATACGTGGATCCCAAAACAAAGCCTTTTCATCCCTGGGCAGGCCCCACGCTGTTCAAGATGGGATTTGGCGGAGAGGCACACGAGTATGTATTCACCCAAGACCTTCCCTTAAGCAAGAAGTATTGGATTACGTTTGCATTTGAAACTCTGCGGCGCATACGCCGGGGACTATGAACACAAAGAGATATCGCTTTCCTCGGCGCGTCAAACGAAGCATTCCGTTCTGGCGCACAAAATATTTTCTTGCGGTTCTTGTGTCAGCATGTGTTGTCGGGGGATTCGGATATCTGTTTCTTTTTTCTCCCGTATTTCAGCTGCAGGCGCGAGAAGTGCGGGGAGCGCATACCGTAGCCCCGGAAGCTTTGTTGGAGCTGGTTCCTTCTCAAGGCAATCTTCTTTTTATGGCTTCAAAGCCCATTCAGGAGAATATTCTCACCAAGTTTCCCGAAGTTGGAAGGGTGCAGGTCAAAAAGAATTTCTTTGTCCGCAAGCTTGTCGTTGATATAGCGGAACGCGAAGAACTCGTTCTTTTGTGTAATACAGACGAAAGGCGCGCTGTTCTTCCATGCATTGCCGTTGACTCGCAAGGAATAGGCTTCAGGCAGAAGCAGGAAATTCCAGCAGGCGTTGCCATAGTCGCATTATCCCAAGCGGCTCCGCCCCTTGGAGCAGGCATGGTAGATCCGAATCTCCTTCCTTTTATCACCGATCTGAAGCGGTCTCTCGACGGCTGGGGCGTGCTTCAGGCAACGGAAACCAAGATTGAATTTTTCTCCCTGGCTCCCGGTCTCATTTCAGCGCACATGACAGAAGGATGGGAGATATATTTTTCTCATGAAGAAAACCGCAGTTGGCAGGAAACCAAGCTGCAAGAAGTGCTTGAAAAACAGATTTCCCCAGAGAAACGAAGCCGTCTTCAATACATTGACGTTCGCTTTGGCAACCAAGCCTACATCAAGGATTGATACGGTAGATGAAGATTGAAGTGCCGGCGCGGGCCACGGGTTCGTATTGATCAAGCCACCGATAGTAGTCGGTCGGCTGATCATATCCATGTACGGCCGTAGCTCTTCCTCCCACCATCTGGTTTACGGAAACTGCTATCCATCCCTCGACTTCGCTCGGGGTAATCTCTTTTGGGTCGAGTTTTATATATTTGTCACCCAGCCAGTATTCGGGATTTTCTCCGCCAAAGTAGTCCAGCTGGATTTTTTGTATATTATTCTTCTCAACGAAATCAAGCAGACGGTAGAAGTCCTGGCCCCAGTCGTAGTTTGAGTCCGCTGCAATGCGCCATCCTTGCGCGAGGCCGCCTGCCAGCTCGTTGTAATATGAAAGGTAGCCGGGAAATACCGTGAGAGAAGAACCCGCATACCATATTCCAAGAAGCAGGACTGCGGCAGCGAACGGTTTCTTGAAACCGTGCCGGATGTGAGCGTATGTTTCTTTGATGCTCCATGCGATGAGAAGGAAGAGGAAAGGGTACGTGGGGAGAAGATGGCGGATGCCGATATTCAGGTTTCCTGCCATGGCAAAACCCCAGTAGAGCAGGATGAATAGGACAGAGGAAACGATGGCAAAGTGCGTCCTAAACCAGGAGAAAAGACGTTTTGCGTTCCGAAATATCAGAAACAGAAGGCCGGCAATGGCAATGAGGGTGAGAAGGTGCAGGGCCAGAGGTTCTTTGAAAAGGTAAAGGGTGGGAAAGTACGAAGAGAAGCCAGATCCCGAAATATTTCCCAGAAAGTACACCGTGTTCCCAAAGGAAACGCGCTGGCTTACCATGAGCACGCCCCTGGCGTATTGGGCAAGAGGCCGCAGGAGGGGATTCTCCGTCATGGAAACGGCAATCTGTTCTGGGACGGTCAGTTCTCCTGCAGCCAGGTCAGCCTTCGTATCTCTCGTCTGCTGCTCTGCGGGATAATTCCATACATGGAATTGATAGACGGGGAATATGACGAATACGACTCCGATAATCCCAGCCAAAGATGCGAGAACAACATATCTGCAGAGTTCCTTGAGAATGGCTTTGCCAGGTCTGTGCAGCAGGACAAAGAAAATGGTGAGTATCGCAAGGAAGGGTATTACAAGAACCAGGGTGAATTTCAGGATCATTGCGACTCCCAAGATTATGCCTGCCTTGAAGATATTTGTTTTTGTGGGATGTTTGAGAAATTTCAGCCAGAGGAACGTAGCTCCAAATGCGCCCAAGGCAGCTGCAATATCGTTGGTGACAAGTCTGCCGTGCGCAAGGAGCGTGGGCGAGAAGGCAAAGAGAAACAGGCATGCTAAGGCAATGTAATTGCCAAAAAGTCCGCGCGTTGTTTTGAACAGAACCCAGCCCAACAGCATGAGGAGTCCTATCATGGGAAGACGGGAGAAAAGAATGATCTGCTTAGGATCGTTTCCCGACCGGTAGAGAAACTCTCGGCCCAAATCAAACTGCACCCACCATGCGGGAGCTTCCTTTGTTTGCAGCCACAATTCTTTATCCGAAGGGAAGTTAAGATCAAGAAACAGCAGGGGAGCAGCAGCCAGATCTTTGAGCAAGGGAGGATGCTCCGGGTTGAGACGGTAATCTTGCAAGGTGAGATATGAGTAGCCGGCCGGGATGTGAGCCAGTTCGTCAAAGGTAAGGGAATCGGAGCGCATGCTTAAAAACGCGAATGCCCCCATGATGAAAATGAGGATGATCGCTGCCGCATTTGTTTTGTCTAGCGTGTGCAGCATCTCACGGGATGGGAATGTATACAAAAACCCGGGGGAATACGCTCAGTTTCCCCTGGGGGTAGCGAAGCAAAAGAGCGTCGAGCATACTGCGTTCTTGGTTCATGGTGATGATGAAGTCTCCTTTTTCGAAGGTTCGTGTTTTTGCGTCTTCCGAGCTTATAAATATGGCGTCTTGCCTGCCCGTTGTTCTTTGGATAAACTTCACCGTTTCTGTAGGGAGATCTCCTTCACTTTTCACAACATATTTTTTTGTTTCTGCGGGCAACTCATTCGCTATTGTTCCTGCCTCAACAAACCTTGCGGTAAAGGCGTCTTGCACCTGGGGCAATTTTGCCCACACGAGAAAGTATTCATTGAATACGACAATGGTGCTGCCAACGAGAAAGAATCCGAGAAGAATAGGGAAAAGGACATGATGAACCCTTTTTTGATCCAATATATTTTTGAGCCAAGAGAAAAATAGCATTCCTCCCAGGCCGGCCAAGGCGTATATCGCGGGTATGACCCCAATGACGCGGAGCGAATGCGGGATGCCTTCAAAGGTGAGAGCGCCCGGAAGCAAAAGAGCGAAGAACCAAATAAAGAGAAGAGCATAGACGCTATTCCATCGCTTGATGGCATATGCGATTGCAATAAGTACAAAGAGGCCGGCTGCCAGAGATAGTTCGGGGCTTCCAGAGAAGTTATGGCGCCAGTTGAAATCTCCTGCGATGTGAAACATGGCAAGGTGCTTTCCCAAGCTTTCTCCAAATGCCAGGAGGGAATTCTCTTTGGCAAATATTGAGATACCTTCGGCCCTGGAGACGAAGAACTCGGGATTGGAGAAGAAATACAAGAACAGGGGAGCGGCCGCTGCAATGGCAATGAAAGAAAAAATGCAGAACGAAACAATGAATCGTTTCCTCCATTGTTCTTTGCCAGCCTGGAAGAGCCATATGAAGAAAGCCCCTGCCACAAGCAGCGCCGAGAGTCGGAAACCGATGTATGTGTAGAAACCAAGGCCGTAGATTATTCCCGCGGCGGCAAAATTCCAGAGTCTTCTGGTGCGCATGCCTTGCAGAAGAAAAAAGAAGGCAAAAGAAAGAGCGAGGGGTAGGAGAATTGCCCGGAACTGTATGCGGCTGAAGTTTATATGCCAGAACGAGACCGCAAGGAGAAATGCGGAAATAAGCGCAGCAAGCTCTGCCCGTTTTCTATCTAAAATTTTCCTGAGAAGTTCTTTGGAAAGAAGATATTGGGCAAGAACGGTGAGAATGCCGGCTACAGCCGGCACGATCTTGAACGACCAGATGCTAATGCCGAATAGTGCGAACGAGAGAGCCGTCAGATTATTAAAAAGGCCTTCCCTGCCGTTGTTTGCGGGATAGAAGGCCTGGGGCTGTCTGGTTTCTAGGGTTTGGATCGCATCCGTTGCGTTTTGCGCCTCGTCAGGATAGATGCCGGAAGGAATGTCCTGAAGCTGCCACAGTCTCAGAAAGGCAGCCACAAGGATGACGAGAATCAATGCGAACCTTACACCCATCGCTTGCGCTTGAAATAGAAGTACATCATTGCCATGGCTATTACCATGGAAGCCAAAATGAACCAGAAATCTTTCGGATGATCCCCAAGCGGCAGTAGGGCATTCATGCCAAAG
>Ga0209542_10004276_pt1 | contig 29492 bp, 28 predicted proteins | sample RifCSPhighO2_01_FD_184028 | JGI IMG/M metagenome (GOLD analysis project Ga0209542, IMG submission 184028) | Soil microbial communities from Rifle, Colorado - Rifle CSP2_plank highO2_0.1 (SPAdes) (version 2) | ecosystem: Environmental > Terrestrial > Deep subsurface > Rock core/Sediment ... | reverse complement strand
AGTTTTAATCCTATCAGGTATAATATTTAAATTACAGGTTCCAGTATTACAAAAATTATCACTTAAATTATAATAAATAACACTCAGATTGCTTGTTCTGCAATAATCAGAACTATTTACATCGCTTGGGCAGTTCTGTATAAAGTTTTGATTTATTGTACTATTGCATAAACTTGAAGGTAGTCCAGGATTGCTACATAGATAAGTTGTTGAATTTTTATAAATACTGTCACTTATACAATATAAACTACTATTAAAATCAGTTCCACAATTTAGATCATTATTACATGAAACAGGTAAGCATTCTGCATTTGTGCATAAAGTTCCAGTTCCGCATGTTTGATTCAAAACAGAAACAGTAGAATTAGTACAAAGACTAGAATTAGTTCCAGGATTGTTGCATGTAAAGATTGTTGAGTTTGTATAAACTCCATTCAAATTACAATAAAGAGTACTGTTAAAATTAGCTCCACAACCAGAATTAGAAAAACAGGTTATAGGATTAGGAGAACTGGTACATCCACTTTCCCCAGAATGAGCTACCCAAATACCATAATCAGTTCCGTTAACTATTCCGTCATGATTTATATCTGCATTAAAACACCAGAAATTAGCTTCATTTGCTATACAATTTTTATATTTTGTTATAATTATAGAATCAGCAGGATCAACATTTCCGTCATGATTTACATCAGTTCCATTGCACCACTCTTGTTGTAAACATATTCCACAATTAACCAACTGATTACAATTATTATTTTGATTTCCGCATTTATTATTGCAAGTTACGCCTATACTATCAGTTATACATCCTGGATCTGGATTCTGTTCTCCTCCACCACCAGAAGATCCTCCACCTCCACTACTACCCCTAGATATCGTTCTATTCTGTAAAGGAGCAGGATTTTCTGTTGCATTATTTGCAGGATTCCTTAAATCTTCACGGAAATTATTTCCAAAACTGTCCTGTATACTACTTGAAACCTCTTCTCCATCTTCATTAATATAATAATAAACAATATTTACATAATCTAAATCAAAAAAATTGTTTAAATCAGGGATCCAAGAGCTATCAATTCTATATGTCTTAACTTCCCCCTCTAATGGTAAACCCTCCTTGATATCATAATAATACAAATAACTATTTCCAAAAAAATCAAAGAAATTGAATTCAATCTTTGTCATTTCACCTTTTCCTTCTCTTACAAGATTAATAACTGCAGAGTCATTTTCAGGGTTTATATAAGCTGAATTTATCTTTAGAATAATGTCTGATTCTTTATTAGAAAATAATTTAGATATAATGGAAACCCATAGGAGTATTAACGTCAACAATAAAATTAATATTATTACAGAGATTATTTTTATTATTCTCTTTATTTTAGCTTTCTTTTCTAATTTTTCTAGATTATTTTTATTATAAACACCCTCTTTTTTTCCTGTATCCATGATTAAAAATAAGGAATATTAATTATATAAAATATACTATACTTAAATATCAGAAAAACTATGGTTGGTTTTGGGATACAAGAAAATTTATTTAATTTTCTGCACAGAAAATCTATAGATTTTCTTGTGATCCAAAATCTAAACCCTTAAAGCTGCAGTCATATTCTAAAGAATATGGTTTTAGATTTATGGACATAAACAAATTAGATTAAATCTAACAATAAATATAAAAAATGTATAAAGAAATATTAAAAAATATAAAACCGAGAAAATATCAGGAAGAGATATATAACAGCTGTAAAGATAAAAACTGTCTTGTTATCCTGCCAACAGGCATAGGTAAAACCCTTATTGCATTGATGCTTTCAATAAACAGGCAAAAAGAACATCCTGATAAAAAAATACTTTTCCTTGCTCCAACAAAACCTCTTGCAGAACAACATCTTGAATATTTTAAAAAAAACCTGCCAGAACTTTTTGCAGAGTTAACTCTTTTCACAGGGAAAGTAGATGCAGAAAAAAGGAAAAAATTATGGCAAAATTCAGATATTATTTTCTCAACTCCACAATGCATCTCAAACGATATAAAAAATAATCTTTATCATTTGTCTGATGTTAGTTTATTAATAGAGGATGAGGCCCACAGATGTCTAAAAAATTATTCCTACACTTATATAGCTGAAAAATATAAGGAGCAGGCAAAAAATCAAAGAATACTAGGTTTAACTGCAAGTCCAGGTACAGATAGAAAAACCATAGAAAACATAGCAAAAACTCTTGGAATAGAAACAATAGAAATTAGAACAAGGGAAAGTGAAGATGTAAGAGAATATTTACAGGAATTAAAAGTAGAGATAATAAAAATAAATTTTCCAGAAGAGATTAAGGAAATAGCTGAAATTATAAGGGCAATATATCAAAAGAAGATACAAGAGATAAAGAATAGAAAGCTTTTATTTGAACCACCAACAAAAACCAATTTATTAAAAATTCAGGCAAATTTAATGGATAGTATCAGAAGAGGAAACAGAAATTTCAACGTTTTAGCAGGAGTTAGTGTACTTGCACAAGCTATAAAACTTTCCTACTTGATTGAATTGCTAGAAACACAAACTCTTTTTTCTTCTGACAGATATATAAAATCAATATTTGAACAGGCAAAGACAAATAAGTCAAAGGCTTCACAGAATATAATAAAGAATCCAGAATTTAACAAGGCATACATAAAAATAAAAGAGCTTCTTGCAAAAAATATTGAACATCCTAAACTAAAAATATTGAAAAATATAATAGAAGAATCAATAAAAGAGAATAAAAAAAATAAGACAATTATATTTTGTCAGTATAGGGATAGTATAATAAGAATAAGTGAAGAGTTAGAAAAAATTGAAGGAATAAAATTAAAAATATTTGTCGGGCAAAGCAAAAAACAAGGAACTGGCTTATCACAAAAAGAGCAGCAGCAGATAATGTCTGAGTTTAAAGAAGGAAAAGTAAATCTTATAATTGCAACTTCTATTGCAGAGGAAGGTCTAGATATCCCTGAGGTTAATTCTGTGATTTTTTATGAGCCAATACCTAGTGCTATAAGAAAAATACAGAGAATGGGAAGAACAGCAAGATTAATGAAAGGAAAAACTTACATTTTATTAACCCTTGGAACTCTGGATGAAATTTTCTATTATGCTTCAAGATCAAAAGAAAAAAGGATGTATAAAACTATAGATTTAATAAAAAAAGATATGGAAAATAAAAAACAAGAAAAAGGAGGGGAAAACCCTCAAAAAAAGTTATTCTAAAAATAAAATGTTTTATAACATATTTAAAATAAGAAAGAAAAAAGATAAAGAAAAAAAGGAGGTAAAAAAACCAGAAATAATCGTGGATATACATGAAAAAAATTCTATGATAATCGCTGAATTAAGCGGGTCAGAAGAAATAACATTAAAGATTAAACATCTAAAAATAGGGGATTATCTTATAGGAAACATTATTATTGAAAGAAAAACAGTAGGCGACTTCATAAATTCTATGATAAATAAAAGATTGATGGTTCAGATAAATCAAATGAAAAAATATGAAAAAAGATTGATTATAATAGAAGGTAAAAAAAGAGATTATGAATTAGAAAATAAAAACCTAAAAAAATCAATAAATGGATTCATTGTTTCAATAATGACAAATAATCAAATACCTATAATAAAAACAAAAAATTACAAAGAAACTGCAAAATATCTTATTATAATCGCAAAACAGCAGCAAAAAAAGAAGTACGATATGACTTTACATTCAAGAATACCAAAAACAATTAAGGAGCAAAAAAAATACATTCTGGAATCATTTCCAAGGATAGGCCCAAAAAAAGCAGAGTTGCTGCTAAAAAAATTTAATTCTTTAAAAGAAATTTTTAATGCAGATGAAGATGAGCTAAAAGAAATATTAAAAAGCCAGACAAAAGAATTCAAAGATATATTAAATGATAGGACTTTTTATTCGTAATCTTCAATTTTATAAATTCTTTTTCCATTAGTAGAGCCATTATCATTGCTCGTTATATCAAATTTTCCATTATAACCTTTTTTTCCAAGTTCTCCTTTTAAGAAAACAGCAGCATAAGGGGCAGAATATATTACAGAAGTTAAATATATTTGTGCACCTTCGGCAATAGTCCCTTCATTAACTTCTTCAATAATGCTCTCAAGAATATTTGACACACAAAGTTCACACCTTGAAACAAGATTTATCCTATCAGAAAAAGAAAAATTTCCTCTGTCTAAAACTCCACCCTCTCTTTTTGTCATTAAAATATAAGTTGCATTTTTGAATATATAAATTATACTATACAAAAAAATATACTTAATAAAGCAGAAGTTATTTAAACTAAAAGAAGCTTTTTAAATTATATTTTTCTATTTCAGAGTAAGCTGAACCTGTTTCATACAAAGAAGACTGTATTAAATAAAAATTATCAACAGAAAAATTAATTTTATCAAATTTTATTTTTTCCAGATGATCAAAAAATCTTTTTTTATCATAAACTTTTTTTACTCTAAAAAGAGTTATATGTGACATAAATCTTTTCTCTATTGAAAATAAACCTTTCAATTTATTATCAATCTCCTTTTGTAATTCATCAGCCCCTTTCAATTTAATCCAGACAATTCTTATATCTTCTTTTGAGAAAACGCCAATTTCTCCAAAACTTAAGTTTATTTGATTAAAATTTATTTCACTTAATCTTTTTCTTACCTCATTTAACTTATCAGAATCTATTTCTCCTAAAAATTTTAAAGTGAGATGCAGATTATCCTTTTCAACCAATCTCCCAGAAAACATTTTATCATTTTTTATTTGTTTCTGGATATTAACTACTTTATCAATTACATTTTTAGAAAGATTCAAAGAAATAAAACACCTTAATTTATCCTGTTTAACCATAAAATTATTAGCAAATTTTAATTTTATATCATCTCACTTAATATTTTAGCACCTAACTTTACAGTCATATTCCTATTATCTAAATCAGGATTTATCTCAACAATATCCCCACCCCTAAAATTATTGAGTAAAGAAAGTCTTTTTATAAAATATATTAATTCCCTGCTTGATAGTCCTCCGGGCTCGATATAACCAGTTCCAGGAGCAAAAGCCGGATCAACTGAATCAATATCAATACTTATGTAAAAGCCGCTTGAATTTCTTGCTCTTTCCATGATTAAATCACAAACTTCATGAATACTCTCCTCCAGTACCTCTCTTTTTATAACTACTAATTTAGTTTTTTTCAGAAATTCTAATTCTTCCTCCCAAAAATTTCTTGCAGATATTAATATAATCCTAGATGAATCAAAACCTTCTTTTATTAATCTGCTAAGCTTGATAATTCTTCATGTGTTGGTTCTTTTCCAGGTTTCATGCAATCAGCATGGGCATCAAAAATTATCAAGAATGGATTTTTTTCTATTTTATTGAAAGCGTTTAATATAGGAAAACTAATGCTATGATCTCCCCCAATAAAAAATGCCTTTGAATTTTTTTCAAAAATTTCCTTGCTATTTTCAAATATAAGATAATTAGATTCCTCTAAATTATTTAAGTTAACATGAATTTCTTCTATATTAAGTTTGCCAAAATCAATTATTTTTCCTAATTCTGTAGAACCTATTTCTTTTAATGAAGCTAATATTTTATCTGGAGCTTTTTCGCATCCTCTAGTTTTATTCATTGCATTAATCATTCCTACTTTTATTATCTGCATTTTATAAATTAGTTAATTAGAAACAAGAATAAAAGAACTATAACCTTTTAATTTGCTTAAATTCCTAACTTCTTCAAGTTTAACTTTGTTTATTTTTTCTTCATACTTATAATAATTTTCTGCTCCTCCTCCAAGTTCTTCTTGTAATAATTCAATCATTGTTACATCGCATTTTTCTTTTCCTATTTCCCTTGCACCAATTAATCTTTCTTTTGTTTCATTAAAATCTCTTTGATTTAATTCTCCAAGTTTTTTTATTTCATTAAGAACAATTTTTTTTACTTCATTTACTTTATCTTTTTCTGTTCCAGTATAGATAAACTCATAAGAATAATCTTTTGATTGTTCAAGATGAGACTTTATTGAGTAGCATAAACCTCTTTTTTCCCTAACTTCCTGAAATAATCTACTGCTCATGCCACTTCCCAGAATATTATCAAAAATCTCTGCAGCATACCTATCTTTATCTGTCAATTTTGGCATGTGAAATCCAATAACTTCATGTGCCTGATCAATTCCCTCTCTTTTTTCTATTGCTTCAGCATTTCTAAGTTTTATAGGTAATTCCAAAATATCTTTTTTTGTTTTTGGGAATTTTTTTGCTTCGTTGATTACTTCATCAATATCACTCTTTCCTACAACACAAAATATCATATTATTTGCTGAATAAACAGAATTAAAAATATCTATTACTCTTTCTCGTGATAAACCAGAAACACTTTCTATTGTTCCGGCTATAGACATATTAAATGGAGGTACATAAAGCATTTCTTTTATTTTTTCAAGAACATAAGTTCCAGGATTATCCCTATACATTTTAATTTCTTCTAAAATAACTTTTCTTTCTCTTTCAAGTGGTTCTTTTTCAAATAAGGGATTTAAAACAAGATCCCTGCAGATATCTGCTCCAACACTAAAATATTTTGATGGAAGTTTATTCCAAAAGCAAGTGACTTCCTCTCCAGTGAAGGCATTTATAATTCCTCCCTTGCTTTCTATTTCTTTGGGTATTTCTAAGACCTCTCTGTTTTTAGTGCCCTTGAAAACTAGATGCTCAATAAAATGGCTTATCCCTTTTATTTTTTCATTTTCAAACTGTGCTCCAAATTTAACACTAGCAGATATACTAATAACTGGAATATCTCTCTTTTCAAATATCACAGTAATTCCATTATCAAGTTTTTTTCTATAAAAATCAGGTAAATCTCTTGCCATTTTATAAGTTAAACAAAACAGGTTTATAAATTTAAAGCAAAATTTCTGATGATCCTATTTCGTATGTTCTAATATTTCTACATTCTCAAGCTTTCTAAAATCATTATCCATTGTAATGGTTTTTGCATTATTCATCATTGCGGTTGTATAAATAAAAGAATCAATAGAAGCAAGATTATATTTCAATGAAATTTCAACTGCTTTCTCAGCTATTTCTTTTGTTAGGTTGATAATCAAGCTTCTTTTTTTGATAAATTCAATGCAGTTCTTAATATTTGAAGAGGATAGTTTATCTTTATCCAACTTTTTCTTAATTTCAAACAAGGACAAAACTGATAATAATAGCAACTCATTATTGTTATCGATAATTTCAGAATAAGTTTTATTATATAAATATTCAAGCCAAACTGAAGAGTCTATTAACTTAGAATCTTTCATTTTTATCTCTAAGATCTTTTAGAATATCTTTAGTTGGCTTTTTTCCTAGCAAACCTGCAAAAGATTTCTCTTTCTTTAGAACAAGTTTATTTATTGCTTCATCATATGATAAAGAATTTGTTTCTTCCTTTATTTTTTTTAAAAGTGCTAATGTCCTTTCATTTATTTGTATTGTAGTTACCATAGATATATAATTATGTTATTATATATAAACTTTTCCTTACAACTTTGCAAAATTCCTAATCATATCCTTATTTCTTGCTTCAGGATGAAATAAGACTCCATAAATAGATTTTTCTTTGTGTTTGACTGCCTGAGGAATAGGATCCTTGGATAGTATAAAAAATTCTTTATTAATATTTTTAACATAATAATTGTGCAAGGCATAAACTTCTTTTTCTCCAATTAAACCTAAAAATTCTCGCTCAAAATTAAGTTTGATAAATCCAACTTCTGTCTTTTTACTAAAAATTCCCTTTCCAGCCTTTCTTAAAGTCTTTAATTTATCTTCAAAAACCATACATATTATCTGCATACCACCACAAATACCCAAAACAGGTTTATCATAATCTAACAACCAATCAAAATTATGATAATGCTCGAAATAATCAATATCCTTTAAACTTGTCCCACAAATAATAATCTTTTCTGCTTTATCTAAATCCTTTTTTTCCAATTCCTTATAGTGTTTGACAAAAAAATCTATATTATTATCTTTTAATATATCTAAGATAGGTTTTACAAATTCATAAAAATGTAACCTTTCCTTACAAATGTTAATTAATAGTATCATGTTTCAAATTATTCAAGAATTATTCAATTTCGACCTCTCTTCTCCATGAATTTTTCTCTCCAAAATCTTTATAATTCTTAACCTTTAACCCTTTTTTGAAAATGGGACAATTTAATACAAAGCTCTCATATTCTCCGCCTTCTCCTGCAGAATTAATTTTATATTTTTTGTGTAATCTTTCTATATCTTTTATAAAATTTTCATCTATTTTTCTCCCAAGCCACTTTTTATCAAGGGGATAGGCAAAAACTCCGGTTATTATAACCTCAAATTTATTCTTTATTAAGTCATTTAATAGTTCAAACTGATTCTTCTGCCATAATGGATTGAAACATTCCAAATGTAATTTATTGCATATTTTTTGTATCCTTGAAGCCTGATAAATACTTTCAACTGCCCCTGTAACAATTCCTTCTATTTTATATCTTTTCTTTGCAACAACCATTGCTTTTTCCAAATCTTTCAATTCTTTTTCTTTTTCTCCTTTGGTTTTAATCAAAAGAACTGGTATGTGCATAACCTCTCCCTGTTTTTCAACTTTTTCTATAGAAGGAGTGTGAAACATATAGCTATTTTTATTTTTAGATATTAAACTAATAAGGCAGGTTATTTCATAATCTTCTTTTTTTGCCAAATATGCTGCATATGTGCTGTCTTTCCCTCCTGAAAATAGAACTCCGACTTTCATGTAATAATATTACACTTTATCATTTTTAAATTTATAATAAAAACAAAAAATTTAAAGGGTTATTTATACCCTAATTATTATGCCAATCAATGCACATCCGGAATATTTGAATGCAGAAAAAAAATTTAACGAAGCTTTAACAGATGATGAAAGAATTAGAGCATTAGAAGATATGCTCAAATATATGCCAAAGCATAAATCAGCCGAAGCTCTCAGAAAAAATCTCAGGACTCGTTACAAAAAATTAAAGGAGCAGTTTGCAAAAAAATCAAAAAAACAAAAGTCAAAGAAAGGAATAAAAAAAGGCGAATTACAGGCAGTTCTAATTGGGCTGACTAATGCAGGAAAATCTTCTATTTTAAATTCTATAACAAATGCGAATTCAAAGATTGCCAGTTATGGTTTCACAACAACAAAACCTGAATTAGGTTCACTGTTATATAGGGGATATAATATTCAGATGATTGACCTACCACCTATAGCTAGTGAGAATTTTGAATATGGTCTGATTAATAGTGCAGATCTTTTAATTATAATTATAGAAAGAATAGATGAAGTAAAAACAATAATGGACCTTCTAAAAAATACAAAAAAGAATAAGTTGATAGTTTTTAACAAGATAGACCTTTATGATGAAAACACAAAAAGAAAAATAACTGAAAATCTGAGGTCAAAAAAATATAATTTTGTGATTATTTCAACAAAGACAAAAGAGGGCATTGAAAAATTAAAAGAAAAGATATCCCAATCATTTGATATAATAAGAATTTATACAAGAAAACCTGGAAAAGAGGCAGATAGTGTTCCAGTTATAGTAAAACCAGATTCTACATTGGAACAAGTTGCAGAAAAAATTCTTCATGGATACTCCAAAAGAATAAAATTTGCAAAAATATGGGGGCCTTCAAGTAAATTCAATGGTCAAAGGATAGGTCTAAAACATATAGTAAAAGATAATGATATCATAGAATTTTATACTGACTGATTTAATAACTAAACTTTTTTATATTTTAATACACAACTTATTTTATGGAAAATCAATATTTAAAAAATATAAAGAAGAATATGAAAGTCATTATATTAACAAACCGAAAAAAATATTCTACCGGGATAGTTGATGAGATTGCAGTAAGAAAACCGTTTAATGAGGAAGGGATTATGGTTCGTCTTAAAAATGGGGACATTGGTAGAGTAAAAAAAATAATCCTTAACGAACCTGAACAAAACGAAATATTTGCTAAAGAAATTAAAAAGATGATGGAAAGGGGAGAAAATTTACACACAGAGTTCAAAGCAGAAGCTTTATGGAGTTTAACATACAATCCTAAGCAAATAAAGGAAAGCAGATCATTTGAATTGATGGAGTATGGACAAAAAGCTTCAAAAATTATTATAGCTAAGTCTATTGTTGCATTCCTTAATTCTGATGGAGGTAATTTAATTATAGGAATAAAAGAAAAAAGAGAAAGGGGTGAATTTGAAATAGTTGGAATTGAGGAAGATATGAAAAAAATAAGGGAACCTGGAATAGATAGTTACAAAAGAGTGATAATCGATGAAATAATCAAGGCTTTTTTCCCCTCAAAAATATTTAATCATTTAGGAAATTATATCTCTTTTGAATTTGTAAAAGTGGAAGGAAAAACTATTTTATGGATGAGAACAAAAAAAGCAGATTCAAAAGTTTTTCTGAAAATAAATAATAAAGAGACCTTTATGATTAGGGTAGATTCTGAAAACAGAACGCTCGAAGGAGAGAAACTTGTAGATTACTGCATCAGAAACTGGAGCAATAGATAATTTAGATTTATGGACATTAAATTTATTTTATTTATATGCCTTCACAGCCAGACTATCTAATTTCTTTTTATCTATCTTGCTTAAAAGGTTTATTATCTCCTCACTAACTGCATTTTTCAGGTCCATTGGATGAAGTTCTTTTTTGATAAAATCTTTTTCAATTTCAGCATAATTAGAATATTCTATATTTCCTCCGTGCTTTTTATCTCTTTTAACAACAAACTTCTTTTTTGTATCTTCTTTAATGATCATTATTACATATTTCAAGAAAGCCATTATACCATTATCAGAATCCCCCTCAACACATTCTGCCTTATTTATCTTATCTTTTATAGTTTTTTCATCATCTGTTAAATCTATTTTTGATTTTACATCACTGCTGCTCATCTTTTTTCCAATCAATCCAGGAATCATTGGATTCATGATTTCAACTCTTCTCTCCCATCCAATTTTAGGCAGGTTCTCTCTTGCAAACATCAATATTTTTCTCTGATCAACACCGCCAAATTGAACGTCTGCATCTAAATATTGCTCATCTAATGCCTGCATTATGGGATAAATCAACCCGCCAAGTTTGGGATTATCAGAACTCTTTATAACCTCGGCAGAGGCTTTAGTACAATCTCTTACAGAATTTAAACTAGCCATCTTAAGTATATCATAACTATATTCCGGTTTTAATTGAAATTCGCTTCCTTTTACAAATTCTATTTTAGTTAAGTCAGCATTTAAAGCCAGAAAAATTTGTTTTATTGCTTCTTCATAATAATCATATCTATTTTCCAAGTCAATCCAAGGAGTTCCATCTAACGCTCCATGCAAATCAGCTAAAAGAACTTTTACTTTAAATCCCGCTTTTAAAAAATCATCTAGTTTTAACAAAGGGAAAAAATAAGCAAGAGAGGGTTTTCCAGTTACTGCAGTCCCCCAATAAACAACAGGATTTTTCTTTTCTTTGAGAAGTTTTTTCAATTCTTCTTCCTGGACTATTTCTTGAGTATTTCTTTTGACTAATTCAAGTTTCTCATCAACAGTTAAAGCTTTCATTCTTGAATAGAATAAAAAGAATGATTATTAAACTTTTCTGAATAAAGAATATATGCAAAAGTTAAAAAAAATATCTTTTATAATCTCTCTTTTAGGAATATTTATACTATTATTTATTTCTAATATAGAAAATTTCGATTTAACAAATATAGATGAGATAAATGACAAAATGTTAAATAAAAGAATAAAAATTGAGGGAAAAATAAGCAAAATAAGAAATATAAATGAAAATTTTCAAATCATATCTGTAAGTGAGGATGATAAAAAAATTGATGTATTGACAAATAAACAACTTAATGTAAAGGAGGGAGATTTTATACAAGTTATTGGAAGGGTAACAGAATATAATAAAACTTTACAAATTCAATCAGATAAAATTATTTTATTGAATTTCACAAAATAACCAATTTATTCTTTTTAGTCATCTTTTTTTACTTCCAGAAGGAATGCTCCTCTACATTTTTGGAGGATTTCATTATTTTTTCATAATACTTAGGGTACTCTATTTTTATCCTGCCAAATTTTTTCTTAAGATACTCTTTCTTACATTCCTCTGAACAAAATAGCAAAACGCCTTCATCTGCAAATTGTGGAGCTATCCAGATTCCAGAGTCAAACTTCTTCCTGCAGGTTTTACAAATTTCGCTCATCTTCATTTGTCTCCTCTCCATCATCTCCCATTTCCGTCTTTTTATCCTTTTCCTCAACTCAACCTCTCATTTATTTTCTTTAAATTCCAAAGAATAACTTTTTGCAAAGTTATGAATAATTTCTCATCTTCCCGTTTCTTTGAGCCTTTTGTGTAACTTAAATATTCATCAAGCAGTCCAAAGGGAATATCAAAAATAGGGATATCTTTTGACTGCAATAAATGAAAAGTAATTAATCTTGTTGTTCTACTATTGCCATCCTCAAAAGGATGAATATACTGAAATTCATTATGAAAGTAAACAGCAAAATCTAGAATTTCCTTAAGAGATAATTTTTTTCTTTTAACAAACTCATCATAGTCTTTAAATAAAACATCTAATTCTTTTTTTATGTTCTTTGCTTTGGTTATCTTAAAATTAGGATTTCCTTTAATATAAACCTCTTCTGTCCTTATTTTACCTGCTATTCTCGGAACATGTCTCATTGCTATTCTATGATAATCAAGAACTGATGCAATATTCAGGACTTTTTTTTGCGCACTGTCTCGGAGCATCTGCAAAATTACATCTTGATAATTCTTTACTTCTTCCACATCCAAGCTTTTCAGATTACTAGGAATAACTTTGTCCTGTAATATTTTAAAAGTCTCTGATAAAGTTATAGGATTTCCTTCTAATGAAAGACTGTGATATATAAAAGAGATTTCAAATTCCCTCACAACTTTCATGTATAGCACTTCATCTTTTCTTCTTAGTCTTCTAAAAATACTTAATTCTCTTTCTATCTCTTTATCATAAGTATGAGGGCTCTCTATTATGACCTCATGTTTACATCCAAAATAAACAAGAAGATTATTCAATAAAATATTATAAAAAATCTTTGCTCTCAAAGGCTTTTTTGAAATAATAAGAACTAATCCAAACTTGTTTAGTATCTCTATATATTTCTTAAAAGTTCTTGGATGAGTATCTACATCTTTTGAAGTAATCTCTTCTTTTTGCAGAGTCTTGCTCAAGAATGCAGCAAAATTTTTATCAAGCAGATAATTATAACTAACACTATTTTTTAGACAATGCTGAATTATCCCATATAGAATTTCTGCTTTTCTAGTTATATCTACCTCAAAACCATATTTGGTTTTTCTAAGAAGACCCATAGCAACCAATTCTCTAAGCTGTTTATGTATTGCATGATAGTCATCTTTAGATTTATTAAACTCCTTAACAACATCTACTGGCTTGAGAGGAGCTCTGGTTTTATACACTAATTCAAAAATATCATATTTAGTTACCATAGAGATTATATAGCTTTGAGGCTTTTAAAGTTTTCTATTTAGCATAAAAAGTTACAATATTTGTAACAAATAGTGACAAATGTGATTATCTTAGCCTATTTTTTCTATTTGCGATAACTCCTCATTTATAGCCTTATCCAAAATCATTACAAATCCACTATTTAAAATATAAAAAATGGTTTTAAGTGATAAAAGCGATAATAAAAGGATTATAAATCACTTATATAATTTCTTCTTTTTCAAAATAAAAAATAAAATGAGAATCGCTATAATTAGAATCCCAAAAATCCAAAAAAGATTAAAGGATTCTTTTCTGATTATAGGGGGAGGGTAAGAATTTTCAATTTCATCTCCAAAATTAATGTTCAGTTGATTTTCTTCCAACAGTTCAAGATTTTCAAGATTTAATACCAAAGTTTTTATGCTATCATAATTATAATTGCCCCAGACTATTTGATTATTAGGGTTAAAATTAATGTTATTAATAATGAATATGAAAATTGGCATGAGAATGCCAAGCAACAAGATTGTGGAGTTCTTAGAGCTGCTTGGATTAGAGATTAGCGATGGAGAAATATACAAGATTTTAGAACAGTTGAAAGAAGCTTATGGAAATTATTATGATGACTTAGTTATTAGAATGAAAGAAGCAGCATCGAAGCATATTGATGAAACCTCTTGGAGAACCAATGGTTTGAACCATTGGCTTTGGATTTTTATTAACAAAGAGATTGCGCTTTATGTAATCCAAAGAGAGAGAAGCAGTGATGTTCCTATAGATGTTCTTGGAAATCAAAAAGATAAATTCATAACAACAGATAGGCATTCAGCATATAATGTATTAGTGGAAAAAACAGGATGTTTACAGCAAGTATGCTGGACTCATCTGATAAGAAATTCTAAAGATTTGGCAGAGCATCATCAAGAGGCAAAATACATTCATAAAAGAATGAAATATATTTATAGAAAAGCGAAAGAAAGAAAAATATCAAAAGAAAAATTGCTGCGCTGGATTGATTATATTGCATCTAGAAGTTATACTAGCAAGGAAGTTTTTAGGTTTGTTAAAAGCATATGCAGGAATCATAGAGAAGATTTGTTTAGGTTTGTAGACAATCCTGAAGTTGAGTCTACAAATAATCTTGCAGAAAGAGGATTAAGGCATGCGGTTGTTATGAGAAAAGTGTCTGGAGGAAGTAAAAGTAAAAAAGGAGCTGATACAACAGCCCAATTACTGTCTGTCACCCAGACAATAAAAATGCAGGAAGGAAATTTTATTGATAATATGATGAATCTACTTTACAAAGGTAAGTAGATACAATGGAAGTAAATATATTAAAAGTTCTATTGTTAAGAATAATAAAAGTATTGCAACTATTTGCTCAATTATCTTTAATTCTCGTCTTAATCCAAAATAAGTGAATAACGGAGTTAAAATTGCAATTATTACTACAATTATCAAATGATCCGCATATCCGCTGATTACAGATTCTTGAGTCCCAAAATTAGTAAAGTTCATATTCTTAATCCTCTCTCCCAATCATAACATTACTGAATAGAAAACTATCACATTTTGAAAGTATAGTTTTTAAGCCGTGCCCTTCTAGTTCCTTAAACAAATCTTCAGGAATTAAAACATATCTCCAGACTTTTGGTTGTTTTGTTTCCGAGTTATTTTCAATTTTAGATATCTCCCGGCAATAATCCTGTGCCGCTCTTGCTTTTCTTTTTACATCTAAATCATTTTTTGCATCTTTCTCTGACTTTGTTTCAATGATTAGCATTTCATCTTTTGTCTTTACAATAAAATCAGGATAGTACGGAACTAAATAGCCACTCATATGACTGATATAATGAATGGAAAATCTATGAATATATTGATCCAACTTAACATAAGATTCTACAAGGGGATCATTCTCTAGAACATTTTCTGCAAATTTTCTTTCAAATCCACCCTTATAATGGAAACTAACATAGGGATAAAGACATTTTTTGGTCTCAATCGCTTTCTCCATTTTAACTCTTATATCTTTAAATTCGGAAAGTTTTATCCATTCAGCGTGAATCTTTTCTTTCCCTCTTTTTCCCTGAAAAAACTTCATTAAATTCTCTCTGATTTCTTTTATAATAAAGTCAAATAATTCTTGATTTCTCAATTTCTCTACACTTTTAGAATCGTTAAAGTCAACTACTTTCCCAAAAATATGCTCAGATAAGTATTCATCTACAATTTCAGTTACTTCTGTATTATACCTAGAAATCCATGTTCTAAATTCTTTTTTGGTTCCGATAACTTCGTTTACAACAGATCTTAAAAAATATTCGTATGAAAAGTCTGATTCTTTTAATTCCCACTCATTGCGATATTTTGTATCTGGATGATAATCTGTGATTATAATCTGCGTAGGAGTAATCGTCTCAAAAGATACTGGAAATTTTTTTAAATCCTCTATTGGAAAATAAGAAAAATCTATTTCTTCCTGAGTTCTATGTCCCAAATTAATAGGCCAAGAGAAGTCTAACTCTTTTATTCTTTTTTCATCAATAGAAACAAGAACACTTTTGGAATCTAAACTAACTTCAATAGAATTTCCACTTGCTATGATCGCTCCTGCCTGAGTTAACTGATCATAAATTTCATTGTATTTTGGATGTTCAACAATGAATAGCAAGTCGTAAGAATTAATCAATGGTTTTTTAAGTTTTATTCTTTCATAATTTTCTATTTTATCTTCACGATATTCTTCTTCTGGAAACATTAACCTTATTCCTCTTCCAATTACCTGCTCTGTCAGTAAATCTGAATCAGACCTTCTTAATACAACCATAACAGAAACATTTCGAACATCAAAACCTTCTCTAAGCATTAAAACACTAACAATAACCCTCACAGGATTATCCCTTTTATCACTCTCAAAAACATCTGTTTTTAATTTTGTATAGTCCTCTTCTGATAAAGAATCTTTTTTGTTACTATGTAAAGTTACTACTTCCCTATTTGCTATATCTTCACTTTTTTCGTCTCCATTCCAACTAGGATTTAACCTCTTCTTTATATGCCTAGCAATCTCATCAGCCTCTTCATTCTCGTTGGCCATTACAAACATCGTTGGTCTTTTATCAATTTTGAGAGCTATGAATTCCTGCTCAAGTTTTTTTAACTTTGCCAAACCAACATCAATCATATGTTTTTGAACTTCAGAAAGATCAATTATCTCGTTCCCTTCCTTATAAGCAGTGATCATTAACTTTTCGTTATCTGGAAGTTTCTCTATTTTGCTCGTTAAGACATTGCTTTTTTCAATAAATATCTGCTTTACTAACATATTTTGCATTGCCTCAACTAATCCAAAGTCATAAATTATATGCGGAAAATATTCTTTTTTCTTGTTTCCAATTACTGTAAAGGGAGTAGCAGTGAAATCGAACTGAGCAAATAGATGTTCTTTATTATTATCTTTTATCGATTCTTTTATTGCATTAATTGATTCTTGCCATTTTTTCTCTTCAGCGTTTGATGCACTATGAACATGGTGTGCTTCATCATTGATAACAATCAAGTCAGGATTGTATGTTAGTAAATTCATAAATCTCTCGACACGTAAAGAAATATTATCGCTTTTCATTTCAACACCAAGTGCTTCTGCTTTTGTCTCAGTTCTTTGTTTTGTCGTATCCATTAATTGATGCCAATTTGTAATTAGTAGGAAAGGCATCTCAGTAGTAATTGAGCCTTCTTGCAAATCTTCTTTCTTGAAAACTCTTAAACTAAACTCGTCTCTCCAATCATCGGGCATAAAAAGTCTTTTGCTTAAATCGGAAGTTAAGGATGATCTCTTTCCATTAGAAATAATTTTTCCCATGAAAGAATCTAATAGTCTTTCATATACTATATTTCCTGGAGCACACAAAAGGAAATGTGAAGAAAAACGAGGATCATCTAATTTAATTTTATTCCAATACTGCCATATTAAAATTGCATTCATAACCCATGTTTTTCCTGTTCCCGTGGCCATCTTTATCCCATACCTTGGGTAATCTATATCTTCCACAGCTTTCCTAAGATTATCTTGTTCTTTTAACAAATCTTTTGCAAATCTAGAGAATAATTCCTTAACAATCGGAATTTCTAATATTTCATAACAATAAATAATAGTCTCTATTGCTTTTTTCTGACAAAAGTGAAATCTTTCCCCCTCATGAACATCGTCTGTAAACCACCATTTTAATAATTCACGGGTTACATACGTTATTTCTTTACCATTTACTGCAGGATAATTATTTTTTGACCACTCTTCTACAGTTGGTTCAATTGCTTTGGCTAGAGGATGCTTGCCAAATAATTCTGTTTTAGTAGTTTTCCTTGCCATTTTACTTTAAGTTTATTTCTTTAATTCCAAACGCATCATTTCCAAAAATATCTACAACTCTTACAGCTATAGAATATTTCTTGCCTTTCTTTAACGATGTTTCAGCAACTATTGGAACTGGTTCAGAGCTTTTCCTTTCCTTTATTGCCTGCCAATTGCTTCTAAATACATCGCCATCATAATTCCAGTCTATTGTCCAATAATCAAGAATGTATGAAAAATTCTTCTTCAATAACTCTTCAATTTGCTTTCTCTTTTCTCTAACTTTTTCTTCATCATTATCTCTAATGGGAAAGTCATTACCTGGCACAACATACCTATCCAATTTTATTCTTATCCTTGCCTCGTCTTTTGTTTCTGAGATAATTTCTGGATCTGACAATTTCAGATATGGCTTTTGATAAAATACAATCTTGTTGGAAACATCAGCATCTCCATGCTTTGTACTTCTAAGGTATCTGTACACATCTGGGGGAATCAGTTTGGATTCAATATCTGGCAAATCTTTTTTCTTAGGAATAATCTTATTGAGATCATTATCATAACCCATTTCATAATCCCACGCAAGAATAACAATTCTTTTGTACCCTTTTCCATCCATAACTTTTGCTTCTCTTGCTAAATCATAAGCTTTCTTTGCCATCATTGGCCTGTCTGGCTCACAAACGTAAACTAATGTATTTTTATCTTCTCTAGAAATTCCAAATCCTTGTTTATCTTTTCTTGGAATTGCTCCGTATAACTTTAGAACAATGTTATACATCTCTGTAAGATTTACCTCACTCGCATAAATTAGTTGTCTTTGATAATTTCCTAAATTCTGTATCAAGAAGGGTTTTGCTCCTTGGTTGACTAATCTACTTCTTGTTACTTGAATCGAAGTCTTTGACAAGTCACTCATTATCCATTTCCTTCCTAATTTTTCTGCAACAGCAGCGGTTGTACCAGATCCAGCGAAAAAATCTGCTACAATGCCTTTTTCTGAACAAGAAGCTTCAATTATTATTTTTATGAGCTCTTCTTTCTTTTCAGTTGGGTATCCATAATTAAAGGAGTAAGCAGTTATATCATCCCATAAATTATCTCTTAATGAATGAGTGCTTGCAGGAATAAAATATTCCGGCTTTCCAGTATTTGGATTTGGTCTTATTTTCCCTTCTTTTACCCCCTGCATTGCTTTTTCAAATGACCAATGCCAATGTCTTCCTGAACTTGGTCTATGGGAAAATAATTCATAATCCATCCCGTTTCTGACCCCTGGGGCTTCAAAAGAATGCCATCTATCTGGTTTGATAGATTCTTTCATTGGCGGCAAAATAAGATGCTCGAATGTTTTTGAGTAAAATAATATACTATCAAACCCCACATTCATTCTTGGAACTTTTTCTCGTTCTCTAATATTTTTCCTTATCCTTCTGACTATTATTTCGTTCCTAAAATTTTGCTTTCCAAAAATCTCATCCATAATTATTTTTATGTAATGGGATGCATTAGCATCGCAATGAACATATATTGCTCCTTTTTCACTTAATAGCTTCCTCATCAACTGCAGTCTAGGATACATCATGTCTAAGAATGAATCAAGTCCTCTTTTCCATGTATCAGTATAAGCCAGTCTTTCACTCATGGTTAATTCTTTATCAAAAGTAGAATCTCCGATTTGGACTTGATTTGAGAAATTAAAATTCTCACCAGTATTAAATGGCGGATCAATATAAATTAAATCAACTTGCCCTTCGTATCCTTTTGCTAGCAATGCTTTCATAACAAGAAGATTATCTCCCCAGATAATTCTATTAGGATCATCGCTGATCTCTTTTGTGTCTGACCAGAAAGCATTCAATTTCTTGTCTTTGCTCTTTATATCCTCTTTATTTGGATAAACTTCTTCTGCTGTTTGAAAGTCCAAATCTTTTGCAGCTGGTTCTTTCTTTGGTTTAGATGCCCATATTAACCTTGCAGTATCCTTTGATTTTGGTTTTTCTTTCCCTAATTCTTCTCTTTCTTTTTGAGGATTGATTTCTTGGGCAATCTCTTTCTCTTCTATGATTAATCTTTTCTGATTTTTTGTTATATTTTTCTTTGCCATTTTATTTGATTAAACCTATTTCTTTTAATCTCTTTAATCTATCTTGATGTTCTTCTTCGGATATCGAGTTATTTTGTTCCTCATTCTTTTTTCTTTCTTCTTCAATAGATTCTTTTTCCTTAGACCTTCTATTTAATATAATCGTTCGTACCATTTGTTTCTTTCTTCCCATTACCGCCATATTTATACTCCCATTTCCGCCTTTTTATCCTTTTCTTTATTCATTCTCAAACTCCCTCACAATTGTCTGAACCATTTCCTTGACATTAACTTTTTCACCCGACTTTAGCAGCGAAGATATCTCTTTTTCATTTAAGTCTGAAAGCTTAGACTTTAGACTATTGATAAAATCAATAAAGTCTTTTCTTGTGAATTTCTTTTCAGAATTCTCATTTATTTTTACTAAGATTAGATCAATAAGAGATTTGTCAACCTTTGCAATCTTATTCTTTAAAATAAAGTAAATATCATAAATGTCTCTTATAGCAACATTCTTTCTTATTACAAGAGCTCTGAATTTCTCTGCAAAATTCTCTGTTAAATCAATTACTTCAATCTCAACGTCTTTTCTCAAAATAGGTTCTCCTAATGCGTCAATAAACTCATGCTTGATTGCTTTCATTTTTGTTGGATTTCTTAATTTCTTTCTAAATGAAATTTCTAACTTAATTGTCTGAACAGAATTATCAATCATTGAATTATAAGTTATAATAACTTCAAGGCCAATAATTTTAGGATCTTCTTTGGAAGTTAGCATTTTCCACCCTTTTCCTAATTCCTTGCTTGTCTTAAATTTCATTTCATTTAAGATTTCGAATAACTCTCTTCTTAAACCATCAAGAATTTTCTTAATCTGCAATTTTGTTTTGCCCTTAACATCTTGATTATAAACAAAATCTAGATCCTCGCTTAATCTATAGAAGCCTAAATAACATTTATTCAAACAAGTCCCACCCTTAAAAACAAGATCCTTGATTTTCTTCTCACTTATTCTCTGAAGTATTTTTGTTAAATGATAATCTTTCTCAAGCAGTTTAGAAGAAAACCATGTTTCAGCACTTAATCTTCTCAATTCATCTAAATTAATCTCAGTTGCCATTTTTTCTCCAATAGTTTAGTTCTTGTTTTTTTAATAGTTGTGTAATAATTTAAGGCCTTTTTTTCTTTCAATAAATTAAACAACTTGCTGCTTCCAGTCAACATTCCAACAAGCTTTATTATTTTAATGCTGTTGTACTTAATAGCATAATCAACTAACTTATTTTTATTGTAATCTGAACTCTTAATTTTCTCTAAAACTTCGCTCAACCCCCCGAGATATTCGGGATATTCAAGAGCATCAATTATTGTTCTTTCTTTGTCAGAATAAGGATATTTATCTTTCTTAATACCAAATAATTTATCTTTTTTTATTTTAAAGAATTTGAATTTATAATGTAAAATCTCTTTATCAAAAGAGTATTTTGTATTGAACACAAAAAGTTTATTTGGAATTTGTTCAGTAAAGCCATGCAAGTTGAATGCATTGTATAAACCAATGTAATAATCTTTAGATTCTAACAAATAATCACTAAGTTCTAAATTATCTATCCCAACATTTTTATTAACAGAGCTAACAGGAATTACAATGTAGTATCCTTTTTTGAAGAAAACAAATCTCTTTTTTAACAGCATCGATTTAATTAAATATTGGGGATTCTTTGAAATTTTGTGATTAGAAATCAGACTAATTAATTCATCCCGCTTAATTATTTTATATTTCTTATACTCCAGGATACTCTGCAACCTTCCTTGATTAGGAGTTAAGCCTAAATCTTTTGTTTTTTTCATTTTCAATAAGTCCTTATTTACTACCTTATCAAAAATAAGAAAAAGGAGTTTTTAAAGCTTGCTGCTTACCTTCTCCTGTCCAGATTAATTTACATGTGTCTATTATTCGCCATTCCTAGGAGATTTATTCATAAAAAATGAAAAATGTCAATAATTTTACTTGCCTTGCTTTCTTGAAGAATCACTACAATTTTCAAAAAAAGCAAGGCTGAAAAAACTAGTATAACCTATTTTTATATAAATAATTAGAAAACCATTACAAACCTTATAAATACCAGAAATTTCTTAATAAAATGTTGTCTAAAAGAACAAAACCAAATTTTAGTCCTGGAATATAATGCTGCTTACCTTCACAATCGCTCTTCTTCTTGGTATTCTCGCTGGGACTATCACAGGCCTAACACCAGGAATTCATATAAATCTTGTTACAGTGATATTATTAGGATTTTCAGGTTTATTGTTTAGTATAACTACCCCCTTGATAATTGCAGTTTTTATTGTTTCAGTTGCTATAACTCATACATTCATTGACTATATCCCTTCAATTTTTTTAGGAGCACCAGATCAAGATTCATTTTTATCAATATTGCCGGGGCATAGATTTCTACTTGAAGGAAAAGGTTATAATGCAATTATATTGACCTTATATGGTGGAATTCTAGCTTTAATTGTAATAATATTGTATATTCCATTTTTTATTTATGTTCTTCCAAAAATATATGTTTATTTTAGCAGGATAATGTGGATTATATTAATTCTTGTTTCAGTATTTTTAATATTACAGGAAAGAGGAAATGAGGTCTGGGCAACAATGATTTTTCTCTTGGCTGGTTTCTTGGGTATAGCCTCTCTAAATTTAAATCTAAAAGAGCCTTTACTCCCGCTACTAACAGGTTTATTTGGTGCAAGTTCACTCATAATAAGTATAAAACAAAAAACAGAAATTAAAAGTCAACAAATAGATAAATTAAAAAATATTTTATTGAAAAAGAAATCAATTATTAGAGTTTTCATAGCATCTATATTAGCCTCTCCTTTTACTTCCTTTCTTCCGGGTTTAGGTGCAAGTGAAGCAGCCTTGATAGGAAAACAAATTCTCGGTGATGAAGAAAAAGAATCAAGTGATGGAGAATTTCTATTTTTATTAGGCGCAATAAACACAATAGTTATGGGTTTGTCTTTTATAACTTTATACTCATTAGATAAAACAAGAACAGGTGCTGCTGTTGCAGTAGAAAGATTATTGCCCTCTTTTAATTCAGCAGATCTTTTTTATGTAATTATAGCAATAATTTTAACAGGAATAATTTCTTTTTTTCTGGCAATAAAAATATCCAAGATAGCTGCAAAAAATATTCATAAGGTCAATTATAATAAATTATCTCTTATAATATTAATATTTTTAACGATTATAGTTTTCTTTCTTTCAGATTTCTTTAATCTAGCAGGTGGTTTAATAGGAATGTTAGTTTTTATAACTGCAACTTTTTTAGGAATATTCACAATAACAAAGGGGTTAAAGAGAATGTATCTTATGGGTTGTTTATTGTTGCCAACAATACTCTTTTATTTGATTTGAATAAAAAAATTTATATTAATTTTACTTTACAGAATGATCACTAACAACAACCACTCGGCCAAAGTCATCCGAGTAAGCAAAATGCCCATCGTCCGAGTCCAAGTAGGAGTCCCTGTCCAGGCCCAACCTAGACAATCCAGAATTTCTTGTATAAATGATCCTGTCTCCTTCATTACTTAATTTTGAAGGAAGTCCTGTTCCTTGATTTAAATCATCTGAATTGAAATTTCCAGTTTCTTCTCCAAGAATAGGGGCATAAACAAAATCTCCTATTAGGTTAAATGATAAAGCATAAGGAGAATCACTATCCTTTCTCAATTCTAAACTAGATAAAGGAATCATAACTGGAAGTTTAGTTTTTCCTATTTGTTTTAACAAATCCTTAGCAAGATAAGAGTTAGGCTCTTTACCCTTTCTCAAAACAAGAGCTGTATCTTCATAAGTTCCTTTTAAATTCAAAGAATCAAGTTTTAATGCCTTTTCCAAGTCAGATTGTCTTGCAACCCTTAGTCCTTCCTGTCCAACAATTTGATTAACAAGAACAACTGAAAAAGGATTTGAACCTTTCACAATACCCTCTTCATAACGAACAGGATTTCCATGTTCATAAGAAAGAACATCCAAAGAATCTAGATTATTATAATCCTTTTCAACTCTTCCTTTATATTCTTCTAAAACAGCTTCTCCAAAATCCCCTTCCATGAATCCTATAGCAGGAATATTTTCTGGAATTTCAATTAAAGGTTTTCCTTTGAATTCTGGGAGCTTAGTTTTTATTAACATATCTAAATATTAAAATTAAGGTTTATAAGAATTTGTATAATTAAACTGTTATAAAATAGTTCTTATTTTTACTTCTTGCCATTAGTTTCATTGACATTCCACCTAGAAGCAAGCATCAAAATAATAACTGCGATAATAGTTATTATAATTGCAGAAATGAATTCTATATAGATATATTTTCCAGTTAAACCAAGATTGTAAATTAATAAATTAACTAGATTTTCTATAGGAGTTCTCCAGGAAAGAGCGATTAAAAAAGCAAAGGCAGCAGTTATTGCTCCAATACTATGTTTCCTAAATTCTATTCTAAATCCGCGGGTAGATTTCTCTGTATTTTTATAGAATTTGTGTGAGGTTTTAAAGAGCTTTTCATCTTGTAATTGTTGTAACCTTTCCTTTAATTTCTTTTTAACTTCAATAGATACTTTTTTATCTAATTCTTTATTAACTTTATCTTCAACCTCTGTCTTAACTCTTTTTTCAATTTCTTTGTCTACTTCTTTTTTTATCTCTTTGCCGACTTCTTTTCCAAGTTTATCGTCAATTTTTTTCTCAAATGAAGAATCAACCATGTTAACCTCTCTTATTTATCTAAACATGATAATCTAACTTTATAAATATAATCCTAGGAATAATTTCAATATCAAAACCATTTATTTATTGATTCCTGCTTGTCAGATTCTTTTCCGAATATACTTTCTATGTATTTTTTTGTTAATTCTAAGTCCTGTTTTATGTATTCTGGAACTGAATAATTTTCTGCTAAACTAATAGCCGGTTCAAGATATTTTATAATACTTCCATAAGATATAGTGAATATAATATTGCCATTTGGGCAATTTGGGCATTTTCCATTTAAAGGTGGCCTCCTAAAAATGGTATTGCATTTACCGCACCTAAAATTCTGCTGGCTGAATTTTCTTAAGTTGCCTTTAAGGTCTCTCATAAAATGCCTATCAATTATTAATCTCGCAACATCACTATGATCAACTGATCTAAGCCTTTCACATAATTTCATCTGATTTTCAACTTTTTCTCTCATAGTTGGAAGAGTTTTATATGATGAACAATTAACTCCTTCATTCATATTTTCCGTCCTATGGGTAAAGCCTGTTTTTTTATAAGGATCTCTTCCCTTTGAAATTCTTTCTTTCACTGTTTCTATAAAAACCTGACTTGAATGAAAATTATTTTCAGCTTTTTCATACAATTCAAGAGGGTAACTATCAACTAATTCAAAATCAAGTATTTGTTCATCAACCTCTCTTGCATATATCTTGCCATTTAAAACAAGGGGGGCATCCTGCGTCCCTCCTCTGTGTGATGGAAGAAAGCTTCTTGAAAAATTTATCAAAACATCTAGTAATAACATTAAGGCTGCCTCATCGCCGTCACAATCTCTTCTCATTGCTGCATGCATATAAGGAGTAGCAAGAAGCCCCTGAACTTTCGAGAATCCTATTATCCTGCAAATCACTCCTGCACAATTATGAGGAGCCATGCAAACCCCTAAACTGCCAATCAGATCTTCTCTCTTCTTGATATTATAAAAAGAATTAAGACCATAAAATTTAACCAATAATTCGTCTATAAACTTTGAGATATTAATAAAAACATCATCTGCTTTTTCATCTCCAGAAATATCATTGCAAGGTATTATAATATCATGCGGTTTTAATTCTAAAATTTGATCTTCAGAGATTAAATCTTTATTCTCATAATCTTTTATGTAACCTAATTCTTTTAATTTTTCTATACTAACCTCAATCTCTTTTGGTTTAAAATGAGTAATAGGTATTTCGGTCATATCATATCTTATAGTTCCATCTTTATTTACACATAAATTATATTTAGAACGTAGAATCCCTTTGACTAAATTTTCTATATCATGATTTTCCGAGCTTGTTCCTCTTATGCCTTTAATTAAATCAGGTAAGTCAGTTTTTAGATAATTTAACTTAGCCTTAGCTTTTGTCAGATAATGGTTAATATCTATTTTTTGCATCATGAAATTACTCGCCTTTCCATGAACCAAACATTCAGTTCCATTACATTCGGTTCCTTTAACTTCGGACTTGCATAATTTGCAATAATATTTCCTTTCGGCCTTCTTGCCGCAATCTTCACATATTCTATAAATAGTATTTTTCTTGCATTCACTACAATAATAGAATGGAAACTCTGCACTTACACTTCCAATATTAATAGCTTCGTTAACACTTCTTAATCTACCCCCTTCACTTCCCACAGGAAATAAAACACTTGGGCTTCCTGTTAATTTTCTTAATTTTGCTTTTTCTGGTCTTCCCATTCTGCTGCCTATAAATTCTCCTGATTTATCCTTAATCTCAAACTTGCTCAACAGATTAATTATAGATAAAACACTATTATTTTTATTAGACTTAAAATCAAAATCGATATTTATCTCTCCAGAATAATTTTCATTCAAACCTAAATTAATAAGTAAGGCTTTTGTATCAATTGGTTCCAGTATAACATTTTCAGTAATTACTTCATGTTCAATTCCTAACAATTCAAGGGCTCTTTTTCCTACTCTAAATCTTTCCTTTTCTGTTGTATTAAAAGGGAATAATAATTTTTCCTGATTTACTCTTGAATGATTAAACCAATCAATAAAACCAAGAAAATCTTCATAACTTAATTCAGGCCAATAAAAGATATATTGGGGGTATAATGGAATGTCAAAGGATTTAGAATATTGGATTGCGTCATCTAAAGTTATTAGGTAACAATCATCTATTTTTCCGCCTTTTTTTTCTAATTCAAGTTTCCACCATTCTTCTACATAACCAGGTTTTATCAGCATAGAATTTCTGTTTATAACATCTCCCAAAGGAAATAATATATCTCCAAGATAGATTATCTCTTCTATATCATCAATATATTTCTTTACTTTATCAATACTCCATAACTTTTTTACACTTCCATTTTTTAATTTTACAATAGGACCATCTATATCATCAGTAGGAGTAACTATGCACCCCTTTGTTGGTTTCTCTATCTTTAATTGAGTTCCTGTTGCAATAAAATTATTAGTTACGGCCATAGTAGAGGGATGAACAGAAACTGCACTAAAACCTGCTAATCTGCTTCTTCCATATCTGAACCTAAAACCCTTCCCTGGATGTCCAAAAATAGGCCTTCCTGCAACTAAATCTTTCATATAAACCGGACTTGCATCAACATTACCCTTACTTCTTTTTTCATGCAGCTCAACATAAGAATCCAACCATTCCCAATCATGGATATCAAATCCTCTTTTCTGCAATAATTTTAATATTCTTAATCCTTTTTTTGCTTTTTGTGCCATTCCTTCACCTAAAATCAAGCAAAGTCCTCCTCTTATGAAATTTGTTTCTATCCTTCTAAGATCCTTATGATTTGAAACCTCTTTCGATTCTGTTGGGTCACCACAAACTTGTATACCAAGATTTTTATAAATAAAATAAATTTCTTCTTCAGTTGGAAGATATTGTAGGTTTGTTATTCTTTCATGATAATCGTAAAGTTCTGTTACTACTCTTTTACATTCTTCCTCAGTAGGATCATATTTTGCGTAACCAAAAACCTGCCTTAAATAATCAATCAATATAAGAACAACACAACTAGCAGTTGTACCTGCGCTCCTTATAGGGCCGGAAAAATAAGGTTTAAGATAGTTTTCTCCTGTCAAAGTCTTTCCTATTTTTATTCCAGTATAACCTTCTATAGGTGAGCTAACAACTCCTAAAGTAGTATAAGAGAATCCAACTCTTATGCCTGCGTCAATGGCCTGCAGCTCTGTTTCAAATTTGCAGTATTTTTCTTTTGCTATTTCTTCTGCAATTCTAAAACTGACAGAACTATCCAAAGCACCATATTCTTTTTCCAACTCAAGAATTCTATTTATTATATTATCATTATCCAGTTGCGGATATATAGTTGAAATTAATCTTACAACTTTTGCAGCCATAGTTAATGCTAGAGGAACCTCAACTTTATCTTTTGGGTCAAGACCCTTTGACCTTGCAACCTCGGCGATATCATAATTCCTTTTTATTTCTTCTCCAAATTTATAGAAATATTCTTCTGTTTCTTTTTCAAATTCAGAAATATTATTTTCAGCCATATTTTATCCTACAATATTTAGTTCATTATTTTCTCTTAATAATATCTCACTAATTTCATTCCAGTCTTTAACTCTAAACAAATTAGGCACCCCATTAAATCTTGCATTCCAGGGTTTATCAAAAAGATAGGTAGTTATACATTTCTCAACACAACTCAAAGCATACTCGTAATTATCCTCTAGCATAATATCAAGACTTAAATCAAATCCAATTTCTCCTTTGCTTTTTCCTCCATAATAACTTCCAACATAAACAATTGGGATCTCTTTTCCAAAATATTTTGAAATGCATTTTTCTGTTTTTTCCATAAAAATTTCAGGGCGGGCAGTTACAAAACTAATCCTATGCAAACTTCTTAACTCGCGGACAGCATCAACTGCACCATCTAAGGGCTTAATTTCATCAAAAAAATCACTCTTATAAAAATTTTCAACAGACTTCACAGATTCCTGTTTAGTGCCTCCAAAAACCTCCCAAAGTTTATAACTAAAAATATCGTCAAGACCAAACCATGTATTATTCTTATCATTATAATATTCCAAATATTTTTCTACAAATCCTACTGCTACCTCATCAATATCAACTCCTATCTCCATTTCCACCCTCCCCAGAAAAATCAAGAATTTTTATTTCTCTTGTTTTTAAATTTAAAATAGGAACTTTGCAGGGGTCTGGTTTATTACCAACCTTTTCCTCAAAGGCGGTCATTGATTGCCAGCAAGAGTTGCTTATTATGAGAACCCCATTATAATTATCTATATCAGTTCTATGTAAATCCCCAGTAGTTATTATATCCGGAATTTCTTTTATTGCAAGCGGGTCAATATTAGAAGAGGGTATGTAAATTATCTGCCCATGACTTGGTGCGAGATGTCTTCTTAATAATAAATGTCTCACAACTTTTGCTGGAGTTGAGGCGGCATTCTTTACCCTTAATTCTTCTATCTCGTTTATAACACCATGCATGCTTGCCCCATGATACATCAATACTTTTATTCCTTCTTTTCCCTTTTCAGATTCTATTTCTATCAGACTAGGATTGCTCACAAGATATAAATTGTTAATTGTATGTAAATCT
>Ga0209542_10004272_pt1 | contig 29511 bp, 36 predicted proteins | sample RifCSPhighO2_01_FD_184028 | JGI IMG/M metagenome (GOLD analysis project Ga0209542, IMG submission 184028) | Soil microbial communities from Rifle, Colorado - Rifle CSP2_plank highO2_0.1 (SPAdes) (version 2) | ecosystem: Environmental > Terrestrial > Deep subsurface > Rock core/Sediment ... | reverse complement strand
TTTTTCAAAACACTCTATAGAGATTCCCGATAATTAAGTTAGATTTTAGTTCGAGAATTTTGAAAAAATCAGGTAATTCAAAATTCTCTTCGGGAATCTCTAGGACATCTTTCCCATTCAATCTTTTCAATTTCCCCATAGAACAGTTTTAAAACAGAGAAACCTTCTGCTTCTCATGAGAGCAAAATATATTTTTTCATCTAAGTTTACGCAGAAATTCCGGAAGCCTCCATATACAAATCAGCATAAAGTAAAATTTCAGAAACTAGCAAAGGAAGTAATAAGCCAGTCAGATATAGTTTTAGAAATTTTAGACTCGAGATTCATTGACAAAACGAGAAACAGAGAACTGGAACAAGAAGTAAAATCATCAGGAAAAAAGCTAATCTTCATTTTAAACAAAGCAGATTTAATTGACATCAATGATCTGAAATTCAACAAAGATCTAAACGAGTTAAAACCTTATGTTTTATTCTCGTCAAAGAATAAAATAGGAAGAAAAAGATTAAGGGAAATTATCAACATTGAAGCAAGCAGGATAAAATTTCCAAAGGCAAGGGTCGGTTTAATTGGCTACCCAAATACGGGAAAGAGTTCGATTATAAACGTGCTTTCCGGAGGAAAAAAAACAAGAACTTCTTCTCAAGCTGGGTTTACAACGAGTATACAAAAGATAAGATTCAATAATAAGGTAATCATCTTAGACTCGCCCGGCGTGATTCCTAACAGAGAAGAAACATCTATTGATGCAGAAGATGTAAAAGAACAAAGTGAAATGGGTGCAAAAAACCTGGAAAAAGTAAAGAATCCTGATATTGTCGTCCACATGCTAATGCGGGAAAATCCGGGAGTTTTTGATAATTTTTACAAAACAGAGTCTGATGGAGACTCAGAAATTCTGATAGAAAACTTGGGGAAAAAGTGGAAAATTCTGAAAAAAAGAGGAATAGTTGACACAGATAAAACCGCCAGAAAAATACTCAAGGATTGGCAGAGCGGGAAATTTAGGAAAACTTAAAGAGATTATACATCTTTCCCCTGATTGTGTTAGATTCTTTGGGAAAGATGTATTAGAGATTCCCGAACTAAAATCTAACCTAATTATCGGGAATCTCTTTATTTTCGATTCATTTTCTTTAACATCAACACAATTATAAAACCCGATCATTTAATAAAAGTATGGAAATCATCAATGCATTATTGCACATAGATACTTATATTATCTCGCTAATCGCCTCGTACGGCGTTCTGATATATCTAATTCTTTTTTTAATAATATTTGCAGAAACAGGATTAATTATAACGCCTTTCCTGCCTGGAGACTCGTTGCTCTTCGTTGCCGGAACTATCGCGGGACAAGGGTCATTGAATGTGGTTTCCATTTTCATCTTGTTATCATTAGCCGCGATACTCGGCGACTCTCTAAATTATGCACTCGGAAATTATTTGGGCGAGAGGTTTTTCGTTCGAAAAAAACTTATCAAACAAGAACATCTGGAAAGAACAAAGGAGTTTTATAGAAAACACGGCGGAAAAACAATAATTCTGGCAAGGTTTATGCCAATAATCAGAACATTCGCGCCATTTATCGCAGGCGTCGGAAAAATGGATTACAGAAAATTTCTTAGCTTCAACATAATTGGAGGCTTATGTTGGGTTTCGCTCTTCGTCCTCGGCGGCTATTTCTTTGGAACAATTCCAATTGTAAAAAACAATCTAACCCTTATCATTGTCTTAATAATTATAACCTCTTTTATTCCTCCGATTATCAATTTTCTGAAACATGGGAAAAATGAATAAAATAAAAAGTCGTTTAGAAGAATTCAAATCTCTGCCAGAATCAGAATACAAAAAAGAATTCATGTTCTGCCTACTCACTCCGCAATCAAAAGCACAAAACTGCTGGTATGCTGTCGAAGAAATTTCAAAACTTTCATCGTTAAATTTAGATAATGCAACAAAAATCCTCTCATCTAAGACGCGCTTTCACCATACAAAAGCAAAACGTATAATCGGCAATCTGAAACTCTGGCCAGCTATCGAACAACAATTAGAAAATTCAAATATTCTGGAACTCCGAAACAATCTGGCAAAAACAGTAAACGGCTACGGTTTGAAGGAGGCGTCGCATTTCCTTCGCAACATAGGAAAATCAGATAACCAAATTGCAATTCTCGATCGCCACATTTTAAGAAACTTGCATCAGCAAGGACTAATCAAAGAACAAAAAATAAAATCCCAAAAACATTATTTAGAAGTCGAACAAGTTTATCTGAATTACGCAAAACAATCCAATATTCTCCCAGATGAACTCGATCTTTTGTGGTGGAGCCGAGAGAACGGGGAGATATTCAAGTGATTATTTTTTTATCATCGCTACGAAGACCGGCTTAAAGACATAACAAAATGCATCACGTATTTCTTTGCTCCCTACTCTTCCTTTCTTAATTTTATATCTGACAAATATAATATCGCTACAAAATTGATGTCTGTCAACTCTTCCCTTATCAACAATGGAAACATACATCTTTTTTCTATTTTTTGTCGCTCCAGAAAATGATTCAGGAATCTTCAACATATTTTCTAAACAATTTATATTTGGAACACTTTCCCTATCAATCTTCACCCATAATCCATCGTCGTCATATCCAAATCTTACAAACCTTCCTCTAATCTGGAGGCACTCTTTTGCCTCTCCTTCTTCAAGTTTAACACCGCGCCCATATACCAATCTCTTGAATATATCGCGAGTATAATTAGAATGTGGGGGCGTAACCCACTTTTCAAAAGCTGCAGGCAATTCATTAACTAAATTTCTAATATCCATCATGTAAAAAGCCACAATTTATGTTAAAAATCTTATCTATACTGCAAAGCATACTTTATGTGACAGGGAAAATATTTTAAATAAACCGCAACTAATAAAAAAATGGATTATAAAGCGAGTCCTATTGGACATGAAATATCTGCTGTGTTTCAGGGCGTAAATGAAATTAAATTAGATAATTGTGAATATCTAACTAAAACACTGGAGGAAGCTCTAAGAGAAGATGAATTTACAATACTGGAAACTGTAAAACATAAATTCGAACCAAGGGGATTTTCTGTTGTCATTATAATTTCAGAATCCGATGCTACCATACATACATATCCGGAATACAATTCATTAGTATTCCGCATCTATACATGCCGAAGAGAAAATGACGGCAGAAAAACCTTGCAATATCTAATAGATAAACTTTCTCCAGAAAAAGTTGAACTTCACGAACATTCCGTTATAGTAGACCAAAAATTTAAAACTTCTTAATTCCTTTAACTTACATGGAAAAATTAATTGTAATCTCTCTTGGCGGCTCTCTGATAGTGCCTGAAGAAATGAACATTCCATTTCTTGAGAAATTTGCTAAGACATTAAGAAAGTATTACAAAACATATAAATTCGCAGTGGTGTGCGGTGGAGGAACCATAGCAAGAAAATATATCTCTGCCTTGAAAGCGGAAAACAAATCAAAAAGAGAATTGGCAAATGCCGGAATTCGCGCAACAAGAATGAACGCCCAATTCATGATGCAATTCTTCGGAAAAAAAGAAGCCAACGATTCTCTTCCAAAGTCAATGATTGAAATTAAGAATAGTTTAGCAAAAAACAGCGTCGTCCTCTGCGGAGCTCTTCGCTACTACGGTAAAGCAACTTCTGACACAACCGCTGCCAAGCTCGCTTATTTTCTAAAAACAGATTTCATAAATATGACGAATGTTAAAGGGCTTTATACTGATAATCCAAAAACGCATAAAAAAGCGGGGTTTATTCCGAAAATTTCATGGAAGAATTTTGAGAAAATGGCTCTCTCAATAAAGTTCAAAGTAGGGCAAAATTTCGTCCTCGACCAAAACGCCGCCACAATAATAAAAGAACATAAAATTAAAACATATATTCTCGGTTCAAATGAAGCGTTGGATAATTTGTTGAAAGAGGGAAATTTTGAAGGGACGATTATTTTTGGTTAATAAATAATTAGAAGCTCCAAATCAAACATATAATCCAGAAAAAACATTAATTTTAAATCTCTCCTTAAACTAACACAATAATGATAATCACAACCTCAAACATAAACGAAGCAAAAAAACAAATAAACAAATCAACATCTCATCAAGTAATCGTTATAGCTCATGATTTAGAATTCAACCGCAAAATCCTCGAATACGGAAAATTCCAAATTTTCCTCGGTCTCGACAAATCTTTAAACCATGTCATGGCGAAAATAGCGGCCAAAAACAAAATCACGATAGCTCTTGATTTAGAAAAATTGCAGAAGCTTGGAAAAGAAGAAAAAGCTCTTTCCCTTTCAAAAATTATTCAGAACATAAAGTTTTGCAGGAAAGCAAAATGCAAAATAGCGTTTCTCAATTATAAAAATAAAAAAGACGCCTTTGAATTTCTTATATCACTTGGAGCTTCTACTGAGCAGGCGAAGGAAGCGACAGAAAATCTTTAATACTCAAAAACCCCTGATAAAATATGAAAAAAATAGAAATATGGGATGTAATAATTTGGGTTTCTCTATTAGTCCTAATTGGATATGTAATCGCAAAATTAACAGGTTTAATCAACACTCCAGAATGGATTAACTTAATACCGATCATCACATTAATCTTCTTCGCAGGGGCATTTTATCAAAAAGTCCTTGGCTTTATGGAAATAATGAATCACAGAACAAGTTATCTAAAAAATAATTTAGATAAAGCCATTAACAAATTAGAAGAACATGATGAAATTCTTTTTACGTTGACAAAAACTAAGAAGTGAAAACTATCTAACCATTTCCTAATAGTAACAACACCTTTTAATACTATAAAACCTTTTATCCTCGATGGCAGAAATCCAGAAAATAATCGAATCTCTTTCTCCTTTAGAAAGAAAAATCATCCCTTTTCTAAACCTCTCATTAGAAGAAATAAAAGAAAAAACTAAACTCGATCAAACATCTTTAATGAGGGCTCTCAAATTTCTTGAAAACAAGAACATCATCTCTCTAAATTATAAAAAGAAAAAGATAATCGAATTAGGAACGAACGGAATATATTACAGGAAAAACCATCTTCCGGAAAGAAAGCTGATAACATTAGTCGAGGAGAATAATCATATTCAACTTCAGGAAGCAAAAAAACAATCAAAACTTTCAGAAAACGAGTTCAAAGTTTCTCTCGGCGTATTAAAAAATAAATCCTTGATAGAAATAAAAAACGGAAAGCTTTCGATAAACGCATCAAAAGAGATCCTATCAAGAAAAACTCCGGAAGAACAGCTGTTGGAAATTCTGCCCATAGAAGAAACTGCCCTAAATGAAGAACAGCTCTTTGTTCTAAAAAGATTGCAAAGCAGGAAAGAAATCATTCAAATAGAAGAAAAAATAACAACTTCATTCCAACTCACGGATTTTGGGAAACAATTAGCCGGTAAAAAAATCGAATTAGATCTCTTAGAAGATGTCACGCCAAAAATAATCGAAAACTGGAAGAAAGGAACTAAGTTCAGGCATTATGATATAAAATCAAGCGTCCCGAAATTATATGCAGGGAAAAAACACTTTGTCAACGAATCAATCGAATACGCAAAAAGAATCTGGTTAGACCTCGGATTTAAAGAGATGACGGGTTCTTTTATACAAACCTCATTCTGGAACTTTGATGTCTTGTTTACCGCGCAAGATCATCCTGTTAGGGACATGCACGATACTTTTTTTATCAAAGACGTTGAAGGTCAGCTTCCGGAGAAAAAAATAACGATGAAAATAAAGGAAGCCCACGAATCAGGAATTGATAACAGCAAGGGCTGGAATTATGAATGGGCAGAAGAAGAAGCAAAAAAAATAGTTCTAAGAACTCATACAACTTGCCTCTCAGCGCAAAAACTCTCGACACTAAAAAAAGAAAATCTGCCGGCAAAATTTTTTGCAATCGGAAAAGTTTTCAGAAACGAAACCGTAGATTGGTCGCATGGCTTCGAATTCTACCAAACAGAAGGCATAGTCATAGATGAAAATCTTACAATGGGGGATTTACTTGGCTATTTAACTATCTTCTACAAAAAGATGGGCTTTGAAAAAGTCAGATTCACACCGGCTTATTTCCCCTACACAGAACCAAGCGTCGAAACTTCTGTCTTCCATCCTGAAAAAAAAGTCTGGCTGGAATTAGGAGGAGCTGGTTTATTCCGTCCCGAAGTAACAATTCCTCTGCTGGGTTCAAAAATTCCGGTTCTCGCATGGGGTCAGGGTTTCGACAGAATTATAACAGACTACTACAAAATTAAGGACTTAAGAGAAATGTATGAAAATCACATCGGCAAATTAAGAACAGTAAGGGCGTGGATGAAATGAAACTAACAGAAATAATATTTTGGTTATTCATAATCGCGTTAGTCTCACTGGGAATTTATGTCCTGTTTAATGTATAAAATGAAAAAAATAGCAATTGAGGATATTGTAATTTGGATTCTTATAGTCACAACCCTCGGAATAATTATCTGGAAATTATTTGGTTCACCTTCTGATCTTGCCATAACAATAACAGCCGCACTTTTCATAATCGGCATGATTTCCACACTAACTAAAAAGATATATAATATAGAAAACAAAACAGCTGTTAGCTTTGAAAAAGTAAAAAGTAGAATTGGCAATCTGGAAAATAATATGCACAATCGTTTTGATAATATTGAAAATTTAATTAGTAGGGAAAAATAAAATGGCAATTATAACACTCGACAGAAAAGAATTTGAAGCACAATTAGGCAGAAAAATAACAAAAGAAATAGAAGAAAAAATCTCTTTGTTCGGCACTCCTCTCGAGTCCTTAACTTCTGAAAAAATTGAAATCGAAATCTTCCCGAATCGTCCTGATTTATTATCGTTGCATGGCTTTCTCCGCGGCTTCAAAGCATTCATCGGGAAAGAACCCGGATTGAAGAAATATAAAATAAACAAATCAGAAAACAAGCTTTATGCTGAAAGATCTCTTCCTAAAGAATGGCCTTACGCTCTCGCTTGTATAGTCAAAGGGTTGAAATTTGATGACGCTAAAATAAAAGAAGCGATAGATATTCAGGAAAAACTGGGGGCAACATTATTGAGAAACAGAAAAAAAGGAGGAATCGGGCTTTATCCTCTTGAAAAAATAAAATTCCCTGTTAAATTCATCGGCATGAATCCTGAAGAGATTAAATTCGTTCCTCTCGAAGAAGACAGGGAGATGAATGGGTTTCAAATACTAAGCAAGCATCCGACAGGAAAAACTTACGCTCACATCTGCAAGGACTGGGAAAAATTTCCTGTATTTGTTGACGCTAACGGAGCAATAATGTCAATGCCTCCGATAATCAATTCTCGCACGTTGGGAAAAATAGATGAAACAACAACAGAAGTTTTCTTAGAGGCAACAGGCACAAATCTGCAGACAGTTCAGAAAGCACTTTCAATAATAGTTACGGCTCTCGCGGACATGGGGGGTAAAATATTTTCAATAGAATGCGTCCAACAGAACAAGGAAAAAAACAACGCCCCAGATTTAATTCCCGAAAAAATGAAAATATCTTTAGAAAATACAAACAGACTTCTCGGCTTAAATCTTAAGGAAAAAGATCTTGAAAAGTTATTCTCTAAAATGGGAATAGAATATAAAAACAAAACAGCTCTGATCCCTACATGGAGGGCAGATATTTTGCACGAAGTTGATCTTATGGAAGATATAGCAATTGCATATGGGTATGACAAGCTCGAGCCAACGATGCCAAATGTTTCAACAGTTGGAGAAGAATCAAAAGAGTCCAAAATCAAAAGAAAAATTTCTGATATTTTAACAGGGTTGGGCATGTTAGAAGTTTCATCATATCACCTAATCAAGGAATCAGAACTGCAACAAAAAAATAATTCAATAATGGTAGAAAATTCAAAAACAGAATATAAAATCCTGCGCCCTAATCTTCTAATTCCAGTTCTTCGGATTTTGAGAGAGAACAAAGATCAGGAATATCCTCAAAATATTTTTGAAATCGGAACAGTCTTCTCAAAAGGGAATGAAGAAACAGGAATCAAAGAAACAACAAACCTCATCATTCTTTCCTCTCCGGCAAATTTCACTAAGATGAAACAGATTCTAAACACTTTGACTCAGACGCTAAACATTGACTATGAATTATCAGAAGCCGCACATAAGCAGCTAATAGTCGGGAGAACGGCTTCAATCAAAGTCAATAATAAATTAATTGGTTATGTTGGAGAAATCCATCCAGAAACTCTCAGGCAATGGACAATTAAAATGCCCTGCGCAGTTATTGAGATTAGTTTAGAAGACATATTTGAGAAGTCTTACGAATTTGATGAACTTATATAGAGAAAACCGATAATTATAATACATTTAGTTCGGTTTTCTCTAACGGATAAAACCTTTCGCTCGGTGTTATAATCAACGGTTTTATCCGTAAAAGCCACGTTCAATTATTTATTTCCTTCGTTATATTCTCTCTTCTTAATCTTATCACAACACCGGCGATTATTGCTACGGAGATGAAGATAAATATAATAACTATTCCCGCAGTTGATCTTATTGCGTTTCCAACTCCTGTTACTGCTCCTGTTATTGATGAGAACGATTCAGAATTTGTGTTTAATTGTTCCTGTATTGGATTATTTTCTTCGTTAATTGAATCCATAGAACATGAGATTGTTTCTTCTATGGGCGGAGCGTAACAAAGAGGTATTTTTTTCTGGCATGTTCTTGTTTTCACTCCATCTGAACATGAAGACCATTCAGAGCATTGCCAGTCTGTTCTGCAGGCTCCCTCAGAATTGGATTGTTGTGTAATCGGTAGAGTTGGAGAATTTTGCGTTATTGTTATTTCTTGTCCTCTCTTTGAAAAGATTTTGTTTTTTATTTTTGCAGAAAGTTTTGTTTCATAAATTCCAGAAGAAAGATTTGTTGAGTCTATTTTTATTTCGTATGCGAGTTTACTCATTGATGATTGTCCATAGCCAAAATTGGGGGAGTAGCCATAACCGTAACCAAAATTATAACCCTCGTCGAGGTAATATCCGTATCCATAACCGAATCCGAATGGCGAGTCTTGTATTTCGATTATTGTGATTCCAGCGCATGTTGAAATTTTTTCTCCATTCGGCAGAAACTCACAGCTCATTGTTTCTGGACCTTGAATGTTTAGTATTAAAGAATCTATTGGCAAAATTTCTTGGGAGCTTATTTCGATTTCTGCTGTAAAAGCTATTGTTTCTCCTTGATTTACAAAAGAGTTATTTGCTTCGAGATTAAGAAAGAAAGCTTGCGCAGGACCAGCTATAATGAGTAAAACTACGATTGCAGTCGAAAGAATATATGCAGTTATCTTATCTTTCATAATAATTATTGAAAACCACACTATTTAAATTTTGTTTTCTGTTGTAATTTTAAAATAGTAAACAACCAAAAGGTTTATAATGTGATTTTGAGCTGGAATTATATGAGTGTTACTACTATGAATGAGAATAAAAGTGCTTTGAAGTCCCGTGAGATAAAGAGCTATAGAAATATGGAGCTGGTTAAACCTCGGAAGGAAGTGAAGCTCGTGATTAATATTCCTTGCTACAATGAAGAAGGAACTTTGCCTTTAGTTCTTTGTGAATTGCCTAAAAAAATTGAAGGAGTCGACAAAATAGAAGTGCAAATTGTTGACGATGGCTCCACCGATGGAACTATTGAGGCAGCAAGAAAGGCAAAGGTTAATAGAATAATTAGGCATAGAAAAAATAAAGGGCTGGGTATAGCTTTCAAACATGGTTTACAGGCAGCTTTGGATTCTGGAGCGGATATATTTGTCAATACAGATGCAGATAACCAATATCCTTCTAAGTATATTCCAGAATTAGTTAAACCGATTGTTGAATGCAGAGCTGATTTGGTTATTGGAAACAGAAGACCTTGGAAGGTTAAGCATTTTTCACCGCTAAAAAGAATATTGCAATGGTTTGGCAATGGGATTACCAGAAAGATATTGGGCAGTGATATTCCGGATACTGTTTCGGGGTTTAGAGCTTATTCACGAGATGCAATGCTGAGAATTAATGTGGTTACTAAGTTTAGTTATGTTCTTGATACAATTATGCAGGCAGTTCAGAAAGATCTAAGGATTGAAAGCATAGATATAGACACAAATCTGCCGACGCGAAAGTCCAGATTATTCAAAAATATTTTTCAGCATATAAGAAAATCTGGTTTGAATTTAATAAGAATATTTTATCTGTATGAACCTCTAAAAACATTCAATTTAGCGTCCATCATATTTTTTGTTCCGGGTATTATTTTGTTGGCAAGATGGTTTGTATTCTACTTCTTTGATTTGGGAGGGGGGAATATTCAATCTTTGATTATCTCGGCGATTTTGCTGATTACTTCTGTTTTGTTGTTTGCATTGGGCATTATCGGAGATTCTATTAAGACAAATAGAATTTTAGTTGAAGATGTTCTGTACAATCTAAAGAAGAAGGATTATAACGGAGGCATATGAGAAAGAAACTTTTAGTTTTCGCTTCAACGTTTCCTCGTTGGAAAAATGATACGATTCCTCCACTCGTTTACGAGCTGAGTAAGAGATTGGCTAAGGAGTTTGATGTTGCGGTTTTAGCGCCGAGATTTTTCTGGGCGAAGATGAATAAGTATAGAGAAAACCGATAATTATAATACATTTGGTTCGGTTTTCTCCAACGGATAAAACCTTTCGCTCGGTGTTATAATCAACGGTTTTATCCGTAATGGGTGAAATGAAGGTTGTTCTGTTGAGTTGCCGAGAAAATTTATAAACAACGATTGTTTATGTTGAAGATGGGAAAAATAGTTCCTTTGCCGGCTAAAGAGATAGTGAAAATTCTTGAAAAGTATGGGTTTCGATTTGCTGCGCGGGGAAGACACGACAAGTATCGAAACGAAGAAAAGAAGATTAGCGTTCCAGTTCCTGTGAGTCATGGAGTTATTTCTCGGGGAGTAATTCAATCACTGATTAGACAAACGGGCATACATAGAGAAGAATTTGAAGTTTAGACAAGAACTCTTGTCAGCATTGGAGCAATCCCGGAAGATTCTTGTTCAATCATAATAAATCTTTTTTCTTGGGAGCCCTCAAGCACGATTTCTGCGGCATCTTTAATATTTTCAATGGCTTCTTCCAAAGTCAAACCTTGTGACGCAACATCTAATTGAATGCCTTGGGCGACAAAAAATTCTTTGCCATCAATTTTCTCTTTGGTTATAACTACATCCAAGATAAGATCCTTTCCAGTCTTAACTTTCTTGTTCATTTTCATAGAGATTAATATTTTGCGGACTTTATATAATTTTGTTCTCCCCCCGAAGTTACATAAACCACAAACTTTATAACCCAAGAACACCGAGATTTTTTATGAGTGAGATGACTTTGAGTTGTATGAAAATGAACGGTTCGCTTCTAATCGTTAAACGAGTTTGTCTTGATGCGAGTAAATTGGTTTGTGGCGGGGGTAAATAGACGATGGAAATTGATCCAGAAATTTTTGAACAAAAAGTTAATATGTTAAGAGAATACATTACAAGAGCTAAACATTTACAACAAACAATTGAAGATGAAGATGATTTGTGTAAAGTTGTTAAATGTTTGATTGGGTTGGGACATCTTTCAAATGGATATAGCGAAATTGCTGAGTTTTTGCGCAATCCAAAAAAAAGCACGTTTTACTTCAGAGAGAACTCTAAAAGATGTGTTGATGGCATATACCGAAATGTCCGTTCAAGAAAAAATCCAATTGCTCAAGGTTTTTTAGAGGAAAGAGGTTCTGTAAGAACACCACCCAAAATTTCAGAGACTGAATATCTTGAGATGATAAGAAAAATGGAAAGAAAATATGAGATAGAAGATAGTGGAGAAAGTGATGGAGGGAGAGAATGAGAAAGAAACTTTTAGTTTTCACTTCGACTTTCCCAAGATGGAAGAAAGGAAGCGATGACGGAAGTGAGAATGGAGGAAGGAGATGAGAATATTGTTTTTAACTCGTGTTCATCCACCCATTGTTGGCGGATTAGAAAATCAAAGTTATAACCTTATTACAAACTTCAAGAAGATAAACAAAGAAACTTTCGTAATAAAAAACACGAGGGGGAAAAAAGCTCTCCCTGTTTTTTTGCCATACGCCTATCTAAAAGCCATTTCTCTAATTAAAAAACACAAAATCGCGCATTTACATCTTAGCGACGGAGTTTTAGCTCCTATTGGTGTTCTCCTTAAAAGAAAAACCAGTATTAAGGTTGCTGTTACAATTCACGGTTTGGATATCACCTACCAAAATAAATTCTACCAGAAACATATTCCAAAAGCAGTTGCACAATTAGATAAAATAATCTGTATAAGTGAGAACACGAAGAAAGAATGTTTGAAAAGAGGAATTCCAAAAAGTAAAATCATCATTGTTCCAAACGGAGTTAACGTTGATGAATTCTTTATAAACAAATCAAAGAAAGAATTACGGCAGAAGTTAGAGAAAAGATTAAAGATAAATTTTGAAAACAAAAAAATTCTGTTCACTTCAGGAAGATTAGTAAAAAGAAAGGGCGTGGCGTGGTTCGTTGATGCGGTGATGCCGAAGCTTGGAAAAAATTACGTTTATTTTGTCGCAGGTGACGGAGAGATGAAAGAAGAAATTAAGAAAGCAATCGTAAAAAGAAAGCTGAATAATGTTTTTATGCTTGGAAGAGTGGAGAGTGGCTTGATGAATTTGTTGTATAACTCTTCTGATTTATTCATAATGCCAAATATTAGAGTTAAAGGGAATGTTGAAGGCTTTGGTTTGGTGGCAATTGAAGCTGGCTCTTGTGGCTTGCCTGTTGTTGCCTCGAGGGTTGATGGGATTCCTGCTGCGGTGATTGAGGGGAAAACTGGCTGGTTAGTAAAAGAAAAAGACGCGGAAAGTTTTATCAAAAAGATCAAAGGAAAAAGTATTAATGCGAGAAGTGTTCGTGACACAGTGAGAAAATATTTCGATTGGAAGACTATCATTAAGAAGTATGCGGAGGTAATGAAATGAATAAATTAAACGAAGAAGAGTTAAAAAGATTACATGGCAAAGAGTACGTTAAAAAATATCACGACAAAGACAAAATTAGAATAAAAAGGCTGTTTAAGGAAATTAAATTAAGTAAAAACTCAAATATCCTAGACCTCGGTTGCGGGAATGGTCTATTACTAAACTATCTAAAGAAAGAGGATATTAATTATTTTGGAGTTGATTTTTCAAAAGAGTTTATTGAAGAAGCCAAAAAAAGAGTGAAAAATAATGAGGTAAAACAGGTTAATTTTTACTGCGGCGATGTTGTCCAGTTTTGTAAAAATTCCAGTATAAATTTTGAAAACTGTTTTGCATTGGATTTCGTAGAACATATTTACAACGAAGATTTCCTAAAAATTTTCTCCACAGTCTACAAATCAATGAAAAAGAATGGAGAATTATACTTACACACGCCAAACGGAGATTTTATTCTGGAAATTCTGAAAAAAAAAGGAATAATGAAACAATTTCCAGAACACATCGGTATTAGAAAAGATTCTGAATATCTAATCCTACTAAAGAAAGTTGGTTTCGAAAAAATCAGAATAATTTACCTCTCCCACTACATTAAAATTTTAGTAATTTTAGACTTTCTTAAATATTTACCATTCCTTGGAAAGTATTTCAAAGCAAGACTCTTCATAATCTGTAAAAAATGAAAAAACTAAAAAATATACCTTATCATAACTGGATCATTTTAATTATTTTAGCCATCGGTCTAGTCATGGTACTTAAAATTAATATCTTGGATAGTGATAGCGGAAGAGAACTACAAAGAGCAACGCTTTTAACCCTCGGGGATCAAAACGATGGTGGACCGCTAATTAGTCAGGGCATTTACTCTGCTCTTTTTCTTATTAGCCGCGATCATTTTTCCTATATAATTAAGTTATTAAATATTATATTACTTGCAGTAATTCTAATCTTTTCTGTCCGTACTCTCGAAAATTTTGACGTTAAGGAGTCAGGAAAGTTCACTTTTGTTTTTCTCTTCTTCTCAGTTTTGCCTCTTTATCTGTTAGTGTTCTACTTGAAACCATATCTACTTGTAACTTTTTACTTTGTGATGATTCTGTTTTATATGTCCTGTTATCTAAAAACCTCTAATTACACACATTTATTCTTAGCGTGCCTATTTATTTCTATATCAATTTTAACAAAGAATCATGCTTATCCCTTTATAGTAATTCCCTTCGTAGTTCTTGCTATCGAATTTTTCAATGAAAAGAGAATTAAACTAAAACCAATTATTATTTGTCTGACGCCGTTGGTTTTATTGCTTGGGCCATATATCCTTCTTAATTCGGCCAGCTATGGACTAAAGTTTTGGCATTATCCAAACACATGGTACTTCAAAGAAGGGCTGAGCCCGTATATGGCAACAAATTTTTGGGGATATCCTGAGCCACTAAGCGCAGAATACTTTCTTGGCCAGATAAGATTTTTAGTTCTCAGTGTCCCACTTGTCTCTCTAGTGCCTTTGTGTTTAATTTTTTTGTTTAAACATGGAAAAAGATTTCTAATGTTGTTTTTACCCCTGCTAATATTATCAATTATACCTTTTGCATTTGGAGTTATGCCCTTTTATCAGCAATATAACTATCTGCCCTCACTTATAACAATATTCTTTATTTCGACATCTACTAAATATCTGGCGCACAACAAATATACGAAAATTCTACTTTTCTCGATGATATTTATATTCGCTGCGATTCTTCTATCCTCTAATGCATCGCATGTGGCTGAGTTAAATGAGAATTCTATCGGAACAATAAACGAATTTGAAATATTCAAAGTCCAACATGGTCAAGGTTTTATTCTGGCTAGAGATTTTAAGTTGCAACAATTTACTAATAAGAACTTGAATTTCGTTAGTGTAGACAATCTAAACGGAGAAGATATTGTTAAAATATTTGCAAATGAGTCCAGTCAAGAAGATTTGCACGATTCGCTGGTAAAAAACAAAATTGGTTATATGCTATTCTATAAGGATGAACGTTACAATGAGATTTACCACAAAGAGTTAATGAGATTCTTCGATAAAAAGTTCTCAACAGATAGATTTTCGCAAAGTCCATACCTGGATAATATTTTTGACGGAGATTACATAATAATTTTCGAATTTCAAAATGAAACCCCCAACTAAAAAAATCTTGTCAATCGCGCTCTTGCTCGCAATCCTAGCATTCGCCATCTTCTACATCTCAAACAACCGCGAAATCTTCTCAACAATAGAACTTGTAAACCCAATTTATCTTATTTTCCTTATTGCAATCTTTATATTCAACTACTTCCTCATAGGTGTCCTCAACAACTCACTCATGTTCGCCGCAGACCTTCGCCTTCGGCAGGAGAAAATATAAAAACATGGAAGTATCAGATAATATACATACGTATCAAAAAGGAAACAATAAAATGGAAAAGAAGCGAAACAAGGAACTTGAAGTCATCGCGTTGTACCTGGAGAACTATGCAGGCAGGTTTTATCTTAGACAGATAAGCAAACTCGCGAACCTGCCGCTTAAGACATGCCAAAATGTCGTGGGAGTGTTGGAGAAGGAAAAAATAGTAAAAAGTAAAGTAGAAGGAAAGAACAAATATTTTTCCCTGAACCTTGACAACATACAGACAAAGTCCTACTTGTTACAGGCTGAAATATACACTGCAGACAAATTCTTGAAGAAGCATCCGTCATTCAAAACCTTCTTAAAATCAGTGCATACAAGCGCCTCACTCATTGTATTTGGCAGTTACGCGAAATCAACTGCAGGAAAGGATTCTGACATCGATATGCTCGTGCTTTCTGATAAAAAACAAGACTTGCCTTTCCATCTCTTACCGTATGAAACCCATCTGCTAACGATGGAGGAAGAAACTTTCAAGAATGTTCTCGAAAAAAAAGAAGGTATTGCAAAAGAAATCGAAGAGAATCACGTTATACTCAATAACCCTTCTTATTACGTAAACTTATTGTGGGAGCATTATGGAAAATAAAAAATTAAGTTGGTGTTTTAAGATAAAAGAGGGTATAAAGATGGTCGAACCGAACGGTCGGTTATCAAAGTCTTATCTCGAGCAGGCAAAATCTTCCTTGTTACGGGCGGAGAAGGATTTAGAAGACAAAGATTTACTCTGGGCGACTGTCGCGCTCTATTACGCAGAGTATTATGAACTTTATTCTTTTCTTCAAAAGATCGGAGTGAAATGCGAAAATCATGCTTGTTCTATTTTAGCAGTTGAATCAGTGCTAGGGGAAGAAAGAACAAAGACTATAAATGAGCATAAGAACAAAAGAGTTGATGCGCAGTATTATATGAAAATCGGGCAGGAAGAAAAGGTGAAAGAAATGTTGCAGGAGGCAAAAACTTTCGTAGCTAGTTTTGATGAGCTGGTATCTAACCTATCTAATACAGAAGCAAGCGATTATAGAAGTTTAATTTCTGAGTAACATGGGCGCTAAAAAAATCCTCTCCGTAGCAATCCTCCTCGCCCTAGTAGCTCTCGCCATTTTTTACTTGCAAAGAAACATCGAAGACTTCAAACAACTAACAATAACAAACCCTCATTTTCTAATCGCCATAGTATTAATTTTCCTAATAACCTACATCTTTATCTCCATTGTAACCACAACCCTTCTTCGACCTCTCGGAGTAAACATAGGAAAAAGAGAAGCATTCGCACTCTCCATCGTCACCGGCTTCTACAATCTCATAACTCCTTTCCGAGGAGGAATGGCCGCGCGGGCGGTTTATTTGAAGAAAAGATATAATTTTGCGTATGTGGATTTTCTTGCGACGCTCAGCGCGAGTTATGTGCTTATTTTTCTTGTTGCGTCAGTGTTAGGCATAATATCAACGCTCGTGATTTACTTTAAGACAGAAGTTTTTTCATGGGTTTTGTTTTTTATTTTTCTTGTTGTGTTTTTAGGAGGATTGTTCATTATTATCCTTTCTCCAAAGTTTAAAGAGACAAAGAACAAATGGTTAGACCGTTTCATCAAAGTAATAAACGGCTGGCATTTGATAAAACACAATCCAAAAATTATAACGCTCACGATAATAATAACCTTCGTCCAGCTCCTGCTTTCAACTCTGATGTTGTATTTGCAGTTCCTGACTTTTGGAATTGAAATTTCATTTGCATCTGTTTTGTTCTTGAGCGCGATTGGTAATTTATCTATATTAATTGGAATCACGCCGGGGAACTTGGGAATAAGCGAAGCTATCACAGTATTTAGCGCGGCAACAATCGGAATCACCCCCGCAGAATCGTTAAGCGCGGCTTTGCTTGGAAGAGCGGTTTCTCTTGTTGTGCTTTTTATTCTTGGACCGATATTTAGTTGGGCTTTGATGAGAAAAATAAAAACCAAAAAATAGAGGAGAGAACGAAAAGATTAAATCAAACAATAAGGAACAATAAATACATCAGTTCCTTTTATTTTGTCCTTGGATAACTTGTTTAGATTTACTAAAAAAGCCCTGTCGGGGTTATATGATTCTATAAAGCTCCTAAAGGAACGGGTAAGCTTCACATTCATCTTTGACTCGATGGGTATCTTTTCATTTATTATAAAATCCACTTCTGCTTTTGCGGTGGTTCTCCAATAATTGACTTTTTCCTGCTTGATATTTAACAAAATGTAATTTTCCAGAAGCTGTCCATATTCGTCATTGCTGATATCGAATCGATTAGCCATAAAGTTTCTTAATCCCGTATCAATAAAATATACTCGCGGATTTTTCTTTAATTCTGTTGATAGATTTTTATGGAACGGCTTTATCAATCTTATAATATAAGTTTCTTCTAAAATATGCAGGATTTCTTTAACCTCTTTGTTGTACAAACCCGTAATACATGCTATCTCGTTATAGTTTATTATGCCTGAGTTTATTGATGAGAGGTATTTGATTAAGTCAGATATTCTCTGTTTGTATTTTGAACCGTAGATTTTTACAACGTCTTTCTCTATGTATGTAAGAAATAAGTTTTTTAGCAAAAACTTTTTCTTCTCTATGTCTTTTTCCAGAACAATTGCAGGATACCCGCCGAACAGCACGTATTCTCTTAATAGTTTATTTAACTTATCTAAATATATTGGCTCTCCCCCGAGAACTATCCTTTTATCGGTTAGTTTTATCTTTCTCTTCGTGTAATAATTAAAAAGGTTAGCGTCTTTAGATTCTAAGAATTCTGAGAATAAAAAAGGGTACATCTCAAACAGCAGAACTCTCCCAACCAAATAACTCCCTATTTCATTTAAGTCAAGTGTGGAAGAGCCAGTAATAATTATCTTTATGTTTTTAAATTCATCATACAACAATTTAAGAAGCTTCCCCGCATTTTTTATGTACTGGACTTCATCGAGCAGAAAATAGTGCTTAACTGAATTCTCTTTCACATAATAAGAAATGTATTCTTTTGGATTCTTTTCAAATTTTTCTTTTTCAAAATCATCTTCAAAAGAAATTAGATGAATATTTTCTTTTGAGGTTTTCCGATGGATTAGTGCCTCGGATATCTTCTTTAAAAAAGTCGTTTTTCCGCACTGTCTTGTTCCTCTGATGGCAATTATCTCTTTCGAATCAATCCATTTGAACACTTCATTCTCAATTTCTCTTTTTATGTATACCACAACATATTCACTGAACAAGAATATTTAAAACTTCCTATTTTAACGCTATTATTTTTAAAAATAGTTCTCTTTTTATAGGGTTATTTTATTTATAGTTACCTGTAGATTTCATATAATTTTGTCCTTCCTCTAAAGTTACATAATAGCAAGGTTTATAACGGTCAAATGCAGAGATTTTTTATGTTTAAAAGTATAGCAGACCAATTAAATCCAATGCAGAACCTTCGGTCCCGCAAGTCCTCGTTCCTTACGGAACTTCGAACAATGCGAAATGCGTTCCGCAAGTCCTCGTTCCTTACGGAACTTCGGATTTCGGCGGTTTTTAATTGCTCCGCTAACACCAAGAATTTCGCGGTAAGAAATTCTTGGGTGCCGTCAAGAATGCACCCGTCAGCATTCTTGAGGTAATAAACCAACCAACGAAAACCGAAGAATTAAGTTGGTTTACTATATTCAATCAGAACAGAAAGGGGGAAAAGAAAAATGAAAAGCATACTAAAGAGCACGTTCTGGCAGTTAGCAGTTGTTTATTCTGTATTTGTAATTTTAATTTCCGTTAATTTGTTTTGGAAGTATACTTTGCATTTTGAGATATTCGCAGTTCTTTTAGGAATCATAGGGTGGTTTTTGATAGAAAATGGAGAAAAGGAAAATAAGATGGAATTTAACAAATATCTACACTATTCATTATTTGTTTTAGCTATTGTTCTGATTTTTGTTTTCAGGTTTGTTCCTTATGCGAGCAACCAAATTCCTTTAGGATACGACGCCGGAATTTACAAATACGGGATTGAGAATTTTTTTGAGAATGGATTTGGAATGGATAAATGGGTCAAGGGAGCTTTGGAGCCGGGCTTTCTATATTTCATGTTTGTCATGAAACTGTTTTTTTCAACCGATTTTATTTTAACATGGCTTTTGATTTTATTCAGCATTTTTTTAGGGATATCCGTTTACTTTTTTGCAAAAGAATATTTTAACAAAGGGACGGGCATTATAGCTTTGTTGATTTATTCAGTTTCTGCTATTCAGTTCAAGGTTTTCGAACTCATGTATTACAAGAATATTATTGCGCTTTCTTTGCTTTTATGGAGCTTGTGGTTTTTGAAGAGAAACAATCGGCTAATGTTCATTTCGTTTGCTGTTCTCGTCGGTATTTTTCATAGACCGACTTTTTTTATTTTTGGTCTTTCATATATTATTTTTGTTTTGTGTAGAGTGATTTTTGTGAAGAAGGAAGATGGAAAGAATAGATGGATTAAAGAAATTATTGATGGATTGATTATTTTGGATTTGAGTCTTGTTTTTTATATCGGATTTATTGAGGAAGCGATTTTGCCTTTGATTTATCCTGTTGCAGCCTCTTTTATATCTCCAGGCAATTCTTCCGGAACATTTGTGTCTTTCTTCAGCTATCAATTTTCGACATTGGCCTATCTTCCTTTAAGTATTGTTGGATTTCTTTATTTGCTGAAGAAAAAAGAGTTCAATATGTTGTTTTTCTGGACGGTTATTAATGTGTTAATCGTTTATTTCCAGTTTTTCTTTTTCAACAGATTCATTATTCATTTAGATATCGCACTGATTATTTTAGCAGGAAAGGGATTTAGTTTAACGATCGAAAAGAAAAGAATAGTTGGATATACCGTATTAACCTTACTGTTATTTTCTACTTTCTTTGTTGGATTGCAGGAAGTGAGAAACGCAGGACCTTTGATCAGCGAATATGATTTAGATCTGATACGGGAATTTAGGAATGTTGAGAAAGACGCGAGTGTTATGTCAATTTCTTCAGAATACTCTCCGGGGGTTTTGGCTTATTCAGGAAGGAAGACTATTGCTCCGGGATTATTTGATGAAAATGTTTGGAGCGAGACAGAGTGGCAGAGATTTTGGAATTCCAAAGACAAAACAGAAATAATGAGTCTGCTTTCTGTTTATGAAAGGCCGATTTATCTTTTTGCAGGAACCAAAAAATTTAGCAACCCATGTTTTAAGATATATTCAGAGAAGAACGGAGGAAAAATTTACAAATATGAATGCTAAAAAAAACAAATGGAAAGAGAATTTCCAAAGATGGAAAGAAGGAAATTTAGCGAGAGGTACTGGGTCGAGGAATCTTAGATATTTAAAGATTTTTACTATTTGTATTCCATTCATGATTGTTTTGTATTTGGTATCTGCTAATTTTTTAGTTAGTCAGGAGTTTGAATATTTTTATGATGTTGGTGGGGGGGAAAATTATTTGACTCCTGTTGCGAGAATTTCCGAAATTATCGAGGATGGAAATCACGATTACAGGAATTTGACGGATGGATTAGTTTATTTTGATGTTCCTATAGCAAGAGGAGCTGATAAAATTGAAGTTCAGGTTAGGTTTAAGGACAGCTTTCCAGAAGGAGAGGGAATTAGTCTGGGAGCTAAGGATCAGGAAGTCTGGCATTACAATTATCATTTTTTGTATAATCCTGCGTTTGAAGAATTGTCAAGACTTTCGAGTTATGAAGGGGTTTATTTAGTGAACACAGATTTGCAGATGGTTAATCCTGAAATTTTGAGGAATAGGACAAACGTTGTTGTTGCAACAGATAAAAAGTATAGGGCTAAAGAAAATATTGTCGGAGGATATGTGAAAAAAAATACAGTTATAGACGCAACATTAAGAGGAGCACACACATTCTATATTTATGCCGAAGGAAACTTAAAAGTTTCTGTCAAAAAACAAGATATTAATTGGTATGAAGGAAGTGATGAACTCGAAATTAACTTGCACGATTTAGATGGAAAACTGATTTCTAATATGACTATTGAAGACGACGGTCTGACAGAAAAAGGCGATAACGGAGAGATTCAGAGCGGGGTTTTAGAAGTAGATGGTTTGAAAGAAGGAATTTACAAACTGGAGTTTAGCGATGCAGACGCTTTAATAAGAGAAATAAAAATAAACACGAATAAGATTGTTAGTGAGAAAGTTTTTTTGGCGGATAATGAAATTTATGATGTTCCAGCTAAAACCAGCAGATTGTATCTTGAGTCAAACAGGAAAGGACAATTAGACATGATTACTTATCATTCTGCTGGAATCCAGAAAATTTCTTACAGAGAAAATGATTTGTTGAAGGAATTTAACTTTGGAAAAGAAGATGAATTGATAGCATTTGATTTATTGAAGGGAGTGTACGAAATTGATTTTCCAAAGAACGATTTGATTGTTTCTGGAGCTTATTTTGCTTTTTCTGCGGAGAATTATTTTGAGCCGTTTAGCCAGAGAGTTGTTCCGCTAAGAGGAGATTTCAATTGGATAAGAAAGAATGTAGACTATATCGCTACTGATTATTCCAGACCCGAGAGAGAAGGCGACTGGCTTGCCGCTTCCACGTCATTTGATTTAGACGAAGAGAATTTGTATGTTTCAGACAATAAACTGAGCTTAGTTTTTAATACTCCGCATTTTTCTAATGAAAATCTAAAGGATTATCAGATCCCGATTGACTGGATTAAAATAAAAGTTTACAAACCAGGAGCATTTGAAAGATGAAAATATTCAAGGGATATAATGCCATTTTTGTGAATCATTTGTTTCAGATTTTGCTGGTTACATATTTGGTTCTTCTATTGGTTGAGGAAATATGGAACGGTTTTGTTTCAACTTATTTGAATTTGAATTATCTTTTAGTAATTGTAATTATTGCAGGAGTTTTGGATATTTTTTCAGAGAAAATTGAAAAAGAGAAAGAGGCGGTCAGCAAGAAGGATTACGTGTTTGCTGTTTTTTTAGGAGCTGTCGGGTTCTTTGTTATCAAATACAAAACAGCTGATTTAGGTGGATTAAGCTGGTTGATCTCTATTATCGCAGGAGTTTTGATTGTCTTGCTTTCTTTTCTTGTATTGGAGGACGAAGATGAATAAGGCATTGTTTAGTTTTTATTTTATTGCATCAGTTATTCTGTTAGAGATAGTAAGTTTTTTTATCGCTGTTTTCAGTCCTCTCGGTTTTTTTGAGAGCATGAGAATTGTTTTTGGAGGGGTTTATGTTTTGTTTCTGCCGGGATTTGTCTTGAGTTTTTTATTCTTTGGAGGTAGACAAATTGACTGGACTGAAAGAATCGCGCTTAGTTTTGCGTTGAGCATCGCAGTTGCGCCCTTAGCTGTTTTCTATCTAAATTTAATAGGTGTAAAAATTAATTTGTTGAACAGCTTTTTGACTGTTCTTGTAATTATTATTGTATCCGCAGGTATTTTATACTGGAGGAGGAAGAGTTTACTTCTTTAATTTACTCGCCAATTGTTTCTCACTTAACATTGTTTCTGTTCCTGTTTTCATGTCTTTGAGTTTGAATTTTTTTTGTTCTATTTCTTTTTCTCCGATGAAGATTACGTATGGAATATTAAGAGCGTTAGCGTAGTCTAAAGCACGAGAGGGTTTGCCAGATTGAATTGATATAGAGATTTTTGATTTTCTTAGAAGAATGGCGAGATTTATTGTTTCTTCATCCTGGCCGATTGAGATTAATAACACTTTCGGCTGGACAGGAAGTTTTACTTGAGCCAAATCTGTTAATCTTTCTAATCCAAAAGATATTCCTACTGCAGGCAAGTCATTTGGCAAATATTTACCGACTGTTTTATCATAACGTCCTCCGCCGGCAATTGAAGATTTTCCTGCCTCCTTTATTTCAAAAATATTTCCTGTATAGTAGCCCAAACCGCGAATTAAAAATGGATTGAACTTGACTTTAAGACCATAAGATTTGCACTTTTCAATTAACTCTTCTAATTCATTCACTCCTGAGAAAGCGTTGTCTTTGAAAAACTTCAAATCTTTTTCAAGAAGTTTTAGCATTGTCAAGATTTGATTTGGCGAGCCGAACTTTTTCAGGTTGATTTTTACTTCGTCTATTCCTAATTTTTCTGTTTTATCCAGCTCGCGCATTACTGCCTTTGTGTTTTTTATCTGAACGGATTCTATTACCGATTGTATTAATAGGCGGTTGTTGATTTGAATTTCTGATTTTACTTTTAGTTCCTTGAGAATATCAGAGAAGCATGCAAGACATTCGGCGTCTGCGTTTATTGAACTGTCTCCGATAATATCTATATCACATTGCGTGAATTGCCTGAATCTTTTCGCAGAGACAGGCTCGTCCCTAAAGACGGGTCCGATTTGATATCTTTTGAAAGGCAGTTTTATGTTCGGGTTTTCTTTTAAGATTCTCGATAATTGGAAAGTAAATTCATATCTCAGTCCTAAATTGCGTCCTCCGCGATCCTGAAGTTTAAAACGGGCAGAGATTGCTTCGTCTTCTCCTTCTGAAGCTAAATCACTGGGTTTCATTAATTCGTCATATTCTACTATCGGCGTTTCAATTGGAAGAAAACCATAGAGCGAAAACCATCGTTCCACTATTTCAAGAACTGCTTTTCTCTTCAAAGATTCCGGTGGGAAAATATCTTTGAAACCCTTTACTGCTGTTATTTCTGTTTTCATTTTTTTATTGCGAAATCGGGGGGAGTGCATCCTTACAGGAGTACAAAGCAAACACAGTTTTTAAGGATTTTCGTTAACGAATTGTTTTTTAGAAGTAAATAGCAAACGATCATTTTACTACTTTAAAGTTTATATTGATAGATAACTTTAAAAATATCTTTTTACAAATTTTTCTATGAGCAGAAGAATAACAGATGAGCAAAGAGAAGAAGCAAGAAGATTGTACGATACTGGCTTGAAACCTTCTGAAATAGCAATGCAAACAGGGATTTCTTATTCTTCTGTATATGGTCTGACTAAGGTTAGACAAAGAGTTAATCCAGAAACAGGAGAAAAATTCAAATCTTATGGAGACTATCAGGATTATTTAGCAAGACAAAGAGTTAATCCAGAAACAGAAGAAAAATTCAAATCTTATGGAGACTATCAGGATTATTTAGCAATACAAAGAGTTAATCCAGAAACAGGAGAAAAATTCAAATCTCGTGGAGACTATCAGGATTATTTAGCAAGACAAAGAGTTAATCCAGAAACAGAAGAAAAATTCAAATCTTATGGAGACAATCAGGATTATTTAGCAAGACAAAGAGTTAACCAAAATAAAGAACAAAGTGATTTAATTAGAGGCAGATTAGAGGAGATGGGCAAAAACCAATCTTGGTTAGCTGAACAATTAGGTGTTTCGAAACAGGCAGTTTCATTGTATATTCAAGGTAAATCAAAACCGAGAGGAGAAAGATTAGATAAATTATTAAGAGTTCTTAACATTAATAATAGAGAAAAACCAAAAAGTATTGATGACTTGGTTGAAGAAAGTTAAAGAGAATTTTGAATTATCGGATTTTTTCAAACACAGAAATTCTTCACAAGTTCAAAATTTCTGTGCCCAAAAAACCGAAAGTTTTTTAGGATTCTCTAAGAGAACTTTGCAAGAAAACTCCATTCTGCAAAGTTCTCTAAAGAAGAAAACTTTATTGAGAATTTTGAAAAACCATGTTTTTCAGCTAACTTGTAAGTTTAGCGAGTCTTAAGAATTTCATTAAAGCCATGTAATGGCGATGATAAAATTAAGGTTTGCTCATATAATTTTTCTTTTGTTTCTTCTTGGTTTTCAGGCAAATTGAGGTTATTCAGAGTCCTCTATAGTTATGGGGCGGAAAGGTGCTACAACCTTCAGCGAGTCCACGCAGACACGTGTCGGCGGGAACTCCAAGTCTACGGTTTGTAGTTTCTATGAGTTCAGCAACCACGCTCCTTCCGAAAGCGGGAGGAGGGAGTCGGACCCTCTCCTTTGCCGCCACAGGGCAACGCGCTACCGTTACGCTACAACCGCCATATTTAATTAACTTTGTCTCTAAGACTATAAATATACATCTTTTCCATAATTGGGTTAGACTTTTTGGAAAAGATGTATTAGAGATTCCAGAACTAAAATCTAATCTAATTATCGGGAATCTCTTTATATTATTAAAGTTTAATATTTGAGAATTAAAGTTACGACTAACTAAATTACGCATTCTGCTTTCTACAGAGATGGGGAAACCCCCTACAAAACATTTGTTGATTATTTTTCATGGCACTTCAAATCGAAGGGGGTTTTTAATATTTGCGGTTAATGCGATATCTCCGCACAGGAATTTAGCAGTTTTTTTATTCGCGGTCACGCACATTATTAGTGCGGAATTACTGGTGCGTAACGCGCTCACTCCCTATTCCCCGAGAGAGTTCTTATTTTTTATTAGTTTACTAAACTCTCTCGGCTCACCCGCTCAATTTGCCCGTAGGCAAACCCTATAGGGCACATAGGATGTCACTTTTTTTGAGAAGATTACCAACCGTTAAGTTAACATTATACGGTTATTCCTTTTTCTTGTCGTATCCAAATGCTAAAAATGACCCTATTCCTGTTAGGACTAATCCAGGTATTTCAGGAGGAGCAACGAGGTTTTTATGATATGCCACATAGGACACATCAGCACAATTTCTTGCAGCCGCACTAATTTCACCCTGATATCTGTGTAAACATTCCTTATACAAGATTCTTCTCTCGCTCCCGGCATTAAAAACTAAACCGACACCAATAGTTAAGAGTATAAAACCCAAACCTGCCTTGAAACCTCTTTCTATATCCAAACCCATAGGTTTTCCCTCAGAACTTTCTTTTTATATTTTGTTATGATAGAAAGCAAGTTTTTTATGCTATGTTTAATTGTTACGGATAAAACCGTTGATTATAACACCGAGCGAAAGGTTTTATCCGTTAGAGAAAACCGAACCAAATGTATTATAATTATCGGTTTTCTCTATGTCTTCATGAAATTCAAATATCATGCTCTGAAATTGTCATTATTCATCGTAGTTGTGTTTTTGTTTCAGATTTTCTTTAATGGATTTACAGAAATGTTTATTTTGAATATGTTATCTTGGCAGCAGCCTTGGAGGTTTTTGACAGCGATTTTTTTGCACGGCGGTTTAGGACATTTAATTTTGAATTTGTTTGCTTTATCGTTATTTGGCTCGATACTGGAAAAGTTTGTTGGAGGAAATCGTATGTTGTTAGTTTTTATTGCTGCAGGGATTTTAGCAAATCTTGTGTCTGTTAATTTTTATGATTCTTCTCTCGGAGCTTCCGGAGCAATTTTTGGAATTCTTGGAGCTTTGATATTGATTAGACCGATGATGGCTGTTTGGGCTTTCGGCATGCCGATGCCGATTTTTGTTGCAGGGATTTTATGGGCGGGAGCTGATTTAGTCGGGGTTTACGGTTTTTTTATGGGAAATCCAATAGATAATACAGGAAATCTCGCACACTTATCCGGATTGTTTTTTGGTTTACTTTTCGGTATATGGCTAAGAAGATATTTTAGACAGAGGCACATAAGGAAGATTAATGTTTCTATTGATGAGGGAGAGATTAGGAATTGGGAAAAAATTTATATGGGGCGATGAGTTAATGTATAAATCTTTAAATATAACAAGAGACTTAAATAATTGAACGAGAATGTCTCTTGATATACCTAAAAAAGCTTCGCTTTTTTGGGCACAAAAATCTCTCGATTTTTGTGTTCGCGGGAAATAAAAGTAACATTTAATTATTTATTTCCTGCGTTAAAATTCTTGTTTTAATGTTAGTTAAGGTGCAACTTGAATTTATCAGAAAAATACCGCGCTAAAAGATATACCGATCTTGTTGGGCAGGAAAAGGCAATTCGGGATGTGAAAGAATTTATCCAGAATTTTCCGAAGAGAAGGGCGCTGATTCTTTTTGGTCCTGCCGGGACAGGGAAGACTTCTTTAGCTTTGGCAGTTTCTAGGGAATGCCAGTTTGATGTTTTGGAATTGAACAGCTCTGATTTGAGAAACAGACAGAAACTTGAAGAGATATTAAAACCAGCGATAATGCAGAAAAGTTTATTCGGGAATCAGGGAAAAATTATTTTGATGGATGAAGTTGACGGTGTGACAGGGACGGATATAGGCGGGATTCCGGAACTTGTTCGTTTGATGAACATGACTACTTTTCCAATTATCATGACTTGCAACGATGTCTGGCAAAGTAAACTTGCGCCGGTCAGGCAAAAATCTAAATTAGTCGAGATGAAACAACTTAAGTTGGGAGACATAATCGGATTGCTATTAAAAATTGCTGAGAAGGAGAAATTGAATAAATCTCCGTTGTTCCTGAAAAAAATCGCGATAAAATCGCAGGGAGACATGCGGGCGGCGATTAATGATCTTGAGTCATATTCCGAGATTGACGATCTTGATGTTGATATAGAGGAGAAAAGAGAAATTCAGGAAAGTATCTTTAATATTCTGAGAAGGTTGTTTAAGGAAAGAGGGGATTTTTTGGACTTGTTTGATTCTTCAAATCTTTCTTTAGATCAGATACTTTTGTGGATTGAAGAAAACATTCCTAAAGAGTACAAGAATGAAACTCTTGCAAGAGCGTATTATGCATTGGGGCAGGCTGATGTTTTTCGAGGTAGAATTTATAAGAATCAAAGCTGGAGATTTTTAGTTTATCAGAATGCTTTTCAAAGCGCGGGAATTTCTTATGCAAAAGATTTTCCTCTTTCTGGTTTTACAAGATATGAAAAGCCAAAGAGAATTTTTAAGATTTGGATGAACAATCAGAAGATTGCGAAAAAGAAAAGCATTGCAATGAAATACGCAAAATTTGTACATTGTTCATCTAAAAGAATAATGAGAGATTTTAATTTTTTGCGTCCGGTGTTGAATAAGGCAGAAGTTCAGAAAGAATTGAAAATGAGTGAGGAAGAGATAGAGTATTTGAGGAAGTGAGAAAGTATAGAGAATTTTGAATTACTCGGATTTTTTCAAAATTCTCTAAGAGAACTTTGCAAGAAAAACCAATTATGCAAAGTTCTCTATAGAGATTCCCGAACTAAATTCTAACCTTATTATCGGGAATCTCTATATCTATTAAACAGAACTCCTCATTGAACTTTTCACTAAAAATATGCGAGAAAATCTCAACTGTCAAAACTCGTTGAGTGAGTATTTTCCATGTGGCGAAGTCAAGTTTCTAATTGAAGGATCCGCGGATTCCGTAGAATCTGTGTGAGCCCGAAGGGAGTTCAACACAAATGGCTGCAGGGAGAGTTGAACTCCCGACCTCTGCCTCATGAGAGCAGCGCTCTAACCAACTGAGCTATGCAGCCAATAATTATCAAATAACTAAAAGGTTTTTAAGCATGTTGTTCTTTCATATAACATGGCAGTAGATGAAATCGTAAGCTTATCTCCTGAAGATATAACAGAATTAGTTGCGACTCTTGGAAATATAGGCAACTGGCTTCAAACAATTGGGGTCATAGTCGTAATCTGGCTCTTATTTCAAATTGTCAATTGGTACTTTAATCATAAAAGAATACAAAAACTAAATACACTGCAAGAGAATATGGAAAGACTCGAAAAAAAGATTGATCGCCTTTCCAGAAAAAAGTGAAGCTCCCCACAGCAAGCTTTTGCCTGCGGGCAAATCCACCTACGGGCGGACTGGGTACCCAACGACGACAAAAAATCGACAAGCAGTTGATCTAACTTTCTACCTTGATTCTCGATATAATTTTTGTTATGGCAACGAACGAACTATTCAATTAATAATTTCGTTGCCATAAACCCCATACAAAAAATGATATTAAATTTTGAGAACTTTATGTTTAAATCTTGTAATTTCTACACTCGCTTTAAAGAGCGAGCAACAGTTTCATCACGCTTTATCCCCAAGGCAAGACCATTGGGGTATTAAC
>Ga0209542_10004270_pt1 | contig 29529 bp, 32 predicted proteins | sample RifCSPhighO2_01_FD_184028 | JGI IMG/M metagenome (GOLD analysis project Ga0209542, IMG submission 184028) | Soil microbial communities from Rifle, Colorado - Rifle CSP2_plank highO2_0.1 (SPAdes) (version 2) | ecosystem: Environmental > Terrestrial > Deep subsurface > Rock core/Sediment ... | reverse complement strand
CGGCTAACGTGTACGGAAAGTCACAGATTTTTTCGATTTCAGTGAAGATGTCGACCTTGAATTGTGCGATTGCAAGAAGAATGTTGGTGTCCAAGACGATTGTTTTCTTTTCCATTATTTCGACCTCTTTAAATTATATATCCACAATAACCCGTGCTTTCCAGCCGGCTTTTGTTTTCTTTACTTCGAATTGATGTAATGTGATTGCTTTGGCGTCCACGTTGAGCGTGTGTTTTTTTAGACTGATTTTTTCGCCATGACAGATTGCATGAACGCTGTATGTGGCTTTCGTTTGTTTGACTTTGACGTTGAATTTGGAGAAGACCATTTCGTCCGCATCTTTGAGGAAGACGAGCTCTTGGAGGAAGTTGAATAGAAGCATGTCGAGTGCTGCGTCTTCGAGGATGAATGTTTTTTTCTTTTTTGGAGAGACTGTTTTAGGATCGACTTGGATTTCTTGAAGTGCGAGTGCGCTGTTGGTAAAGAGTTCGCTTAATGTTTTTCCGTACGCCTCGAACAGGACGTCAGCAGTGTGATCGAAGAATTTGTACTTCATTGTCTTTACTAAATGTTGTTGTTTTATAATGGTTGCTATTGGTATGTAATTAGTCTGATTTCCATTCTTCCGCAACAATGTTGTTCTCCTCCCTGGCAGCGACGGTCACAATTGCTATTGTGCCCTCTTCCGCTCGCTGCGCGAGCTCCAGCGCGCCACGGAGAACAACATTTTTGCTCTAAACGAACTACTGAATAATTACGTACTACTATCCGAAAGTATTTTAAACGTCATGGATTTACTAACCTCCAGTTCAAAGAGGTGAATGTGATGAGTTTATTAGATTTGACAGGAAATGTTATAGCAGAACCGTTCCAGGAGATTGTTGATTCTACAGTGAGTGTATTTCCAGGGATTGTAGCTGCGTTAGTTGCGATTTTAGTTGGTTATCTATTAGGATCAGTATTGGGATATGTTGTGCGCCATGTTGTGAATAAAACAGGCGTTGCACGCAAACTTATTGGTAAATTAGGTCTTCAAGATGAAGTAGGTGCATGGGATTTAGGCGAATTGTTTGGGCTCATTACAAAATGGTATGTGTTTGTGATCTTTTTGAATCCGGCAGCGCAGGCGATTAAGTTAACGTATCTCGCTGATTTCTTGAAATCAGTCGCACTATGGATACCAAATATCATACTCGCAGTCATTATTGCGCTTGGCGGTTATATAGTTGCTGAGTATGTTGCAAAGAAGATACGCACAATCAAGGCGAAACAGAAATCTCTGCTTGCATCAATGGCAAAAGGATTATTGCTGGTCTTTACTGCGCTGATTGTACTCCGACAAGTCGGCATTGCAATTAATGTTGCAGAAAATGCATTCTTGATCGTGTTAGCTGGAGTCATGCTCGCTGTTGCACTTGCATTCGGATTAGGCATGCAGGATGAAGCAAAGGGTTTGATCAAAGAGATTAAGAAGCATTTGTAGTTTCTTTTTTTTTGATTTTATTCTAATTTGTTTGTTCTCATTTTTTCTTATTTTTAATGATCAGTTCTCCAACTTCTTCAACGTGTTCAGAATTTTATTTTTTAGCGGAATAATACCTTCGCCGATGAAAACAATCGTATGATTGTCTGATTCCATTTCGTTCAATTCCCAACGGCCGGCGACAAAGTTAACCAAATGGGTTGTGTCTTCCTGGAACTGGATAAAACCTTTGATCCGATAAAATGACGGCGGAAGCTGGTTGAGGAACTGCTCGAACAGCTCACGATTGACGGGCTTGCTGAACGTATAATGAAATGATTGAAACCGATTGTCATGGACTTTTGGAGATTCTACTTTATGTTCGCCTTCAAGACCGAACAAGAGATTTATGTCGACGTTGCAGTGATCTGTTTCGATGATTGGCGCTTTTTTGTTTCTCGTGCGCAGCTTTGTTTTCAGTTCGACGCGCTGGGACTCGTTGACGAGATCGATCTTGTTTAAGAGAAGTATGTCTGCCATTTCGATTTGCATTAAACCGGTGCGGCCGAGCTGTGGGAAACGGACTAACGCGTCGGCATCGACAATGGCGATAACGCTGTCTAAAATGAGGTCGGGGAATGTTGAGCTGACATCAGTAATTAATGCGTCGGGTTCTGCGATGCCTGTGGTTTCAACGATAATGATTTCGGGATCGTATTTTTCGCGGACTTCTTTGATGGCTTCTTCGAATTCGCCTGCAAGCGAGCAGCAGACACAGCCGCCGGCTAATTCTGCGATGTTGACGTTCTTGCCTTGGATAATCTCAGTATCAATGCCGATTTCGCCGAATTCGTTCATGATAATGGCGAACTTTTTTTTGAGATTTTTGATAATGTGCTGGAGAAGGGTTGTTTTGCCTGCGCCGAGGTAGCCTGTTAAAATGGATATGGAGGGTGTTTGAGATTTCATTGGGCGGGAAATAAGAGAAGGGGTTAAAAAGGTTTATATTTAAGTGGTTATCCAGAGATTTTATGACTGGCCGCACACAGGAATTTCTCGCACGGACAAACGAGGGTCAGCTTCTTGATGTACGTCTTCGTGATGACTGGAAAGCTCGTGTTCAAAATGGGCATATGACCGTCGGACCGAACACATCCGGCGCTTCTAACGTTAAAGGGAAATTCAGAAAAGAGGAATCATTGGATTCTTGTTTAACTGTGGATACTGATTTTGGGAAGATTCAAATTAATTATGGAGGAATACGTAATATTGATGCGTATTCAGCTCATGAGAGGTATAGGATTTAATGTGAATTGTGACAACTTTTAATTTATTTCATTACATTAATAAATAAACTGATTTTCGGCTGTTTCGGTGATCATAATGAACGAACATAACCACAACCATAGTCATGAGAATGAAGAAGATTTGTCAACAGAAGAATTAGCGCAGTATGCAGATGATAAGATTGATGCGCTGATCAAGTTGCTGATCAAGAAGAAAGTTATTACAGAGCAGGATATGGAAACAGAGTATAACTCGCTGTTTGAAGAGTGATTTTTTTGTTTATTTTATTTATGTTTAGATTGTTCTAGATTTTATTGGCTGCCGACTTCTTTAATCAGCAGAGAGGGGAGCAGCACGACGTTTGCTATCTGACTTACCCACAAACCTTTCCATGCTTCTGAAAGTACTTCTGATGATATTCTTCTGCTCGGTAGAACGTTGAAGCTGGGACGATTTCGGTTGCGATAGGTTTGCGGAGCTTCTTTTGGTGCGCTGCTTTTGAGGCTTCAGCTTCTTTCTTTTGTTCGTCGCTATGATAGAAGATTGCAGATCGATATTGCGTGCCTTCGTCTGGACCTTGACGATTCATTTGCGTTGGATTGTGGCAGTTCCAGAAGAGTTCGAGGATTTGTTTATACGTAATTTTCTTTGGGTCGAATTCGATTTCAAGCGCTTCGGCGTGCTGTGTTGTGTCGGAACAGACATCGTTGTATGTAGGATTCTTTGTTTTTCCGCCCGTGTAGCCGACCTGGGTTGAGAGTACGCCGGGCTTGTTTTGGAATGCAGCTTCAACGTGCCAGAAGCAGCCGGCTGCGAATGTGGCTTTCATTATTCGTAGGAATTATCTCTGATTAATAATGGTTTTGGATAGGTTTAAATGTTCTAAAAATTTGTTGCTTTGATGGTTTTAGATCATGTTGGAAAAGATTATATCGAGCAGACCCTGAGATTATTGATTGACATTCATAATGAGATTATAGAGAAAAGTGGTGGCGAGAAAGGAGTAAGAGACCAGGGTGGACTTTACAACTCAATTTGCAAAATTAGTAATATGCGGTTTAAGAAGCATGAGGATCCGTCGCTTGTTGCGGCTTTTGTCTATGCAGAACTAGCGCGGCGACATCACTTCAATGATGGAAATAAAAGGACCGCACATATTTTTGCTAAAGTAATGTTGTTTCTGATGGACTTTCATCTTAAAGTTGATTATAGGAGTGCAACACCATTTATTATTAGAATTGCAGAACACAATAGCAAGATTACAACAAGTCAAATTAAGAGTTGGATAGAAATGAATTTGACAAGTATAGATGAGAAAGACATAGGAAAATATATAAATGATGTTATTCAAGAGGTAATGTAATATGTCACTTACACCAGCTGAGAAAAAAGATCTTGAACTTATGAAGTTGGCAGCTGAAGCAGCAATAAAAGAAGATATAAAATTGCTTAAGGAACTTGCGAAGCATTAGTTTTTTTGCGGTTTAGTCAATATGTCAAGAACCACCAGTCAATAGACTGGTGGTATGTACCTAGACTGGCGGTTCTTGAGCACCTCAAAACTCACCACCAGTGCGCACACTGGTGAAAAGTTTTGATGTTTCTAAAAGGAATGCTATAAGGATAACGGTTACAATCTGAATGGACCGGGGTCATCTATTTCGAAGTCATCAGTAATGAGAAGGCAACGATTTGGATGGTGTGGTTCGTTTTGTGGTTCGTTAGGGTTATAGGCTAATGCATTTCTAAGCGCGTCAACTGACCCCATCGCAGCTTTTTCGAGCAAGCTTTGGCCATAGACATTGTGGAAATTCCCGATGCGTACCCGTGCTGGATCGATACCTAAATCCCCTGGAATATGTTCGGGCTTAACATCAAGATTGAATGCAATATATGCAAGATGATGACCATCAAGCATACCTTGTACAGCAACCATCTTTCCCAAAATAGTGGATCCAAGAGGCCGGCTTCCAAGAACAAGCATGTCTTCACGGTAAGGAGATTTATTGTAGAGTACATGAGTGATACCGTCCTGTTGTTCGTTTGGGGTGGCTTGCGGCGTATCTTGAGCTTTTTCTTCTAGAGAGTCTTGCGGTGAGTTTGTTTTTCGGAGAAGTTTTTGATATGTAGAACCATCAGAATCATGAGTCATCATTTGGAGCAGACCAGTTCCATTTTCAGCATAATTTCCAGCCCATACATGACGACTGTCAATTCCTAGTCGATCGTGAAGCTTACCTACTTTTGTATAGACATGCGGAACGTATGCGAAGAACTGACCATCTGCTAAACCGATAGCAGTTACATCTTTACCTAGAATTTTTTCAGGTCTATCTCCGCTATAGAAAACGAGAAGTTCGCTGCGACCTACATCATAATAGGCTTCAGTGATTTTGTATTGAGAACGTCGAGATTCTGCTTCATCAGATCGCAATTCCTCGGTTTTTTTGTGATCTTTATTTCGTGGACCTGTGCGTTTCCATCCACTTGCGAGCAGTTCTTGCTCTTCTTTATATCTTAGATTTGCTTTTTCATGCTTCGCTACTTTTCTTTTGCCTCTACTCATATATCGCCAGTTTTAGAGAATCAATTAATAAAGATTATGAATAAAAATAGTCGAAAAAGAATATTTATTCGAGCAGCATCTCCAGTTCTTCCGGCGTCAATTCCCGATATTCGCCAGGCTTGAGGTGACCTAACATGAGTTTACCAATGCGGACGCGCTCTAATTCGAATACTTTGTGGCCGACTTGAAGGAACATGAGACGGACTTGGCGGCGTTTGCCTTCGCAGATGACGATCGAACATTTTGTCGTATCTTTTTCTGATTCGAGGACTTTTACTTTTGCAGGCTGAGTTTTGTAGCTTTCGCCTTTGACATCTATAATTACCCCGCGCTCTAACTCCGTGATGTCGGTTAAACTAACTTTTCTTCGGACGGTTACATGATACTCTTTTTCAATTTTGGATTTTGGATTCAAAAGTTTATGAGAGAAATTGCCGTCGTTTGTGACGATGAGCATGCCGCTGGTTTCGTAATCAAGGCGTCCAACGGGAAATAATGTTTTTTTCAGATCGATGGGCACTTTGAATATGTCCATGACGGTCTTTCGGTTGTCTTTTCCGGTTGTTGTAATTGTTTCGAGCGGCTTGTTCAGCATGAAATATTTCTTTGGAAAGTTTTGTTTATGTTGTTCGAGTTTTTGGAGCTCCTGTCGTGTTTTAATTTCAATGTTTTCTTTGTCCGGATTCACTTGAAAATTAGGGTTTTTTACAGCTGCGCCATTGACATATACGCTGCCGCCACGGATTAAATCGAGCGCTTCTTTTACTGCGTAGCCGCGCTGGCGAAGTAGTTGTGGAAGACGGAGTTTTTTGGACATGTGGGTTGTAAGTATAACGTTGCTATAAATAGGTTTGGTATCTATTGAATTCCTGCGGCTTCAAAAAGGTCCTCGGGGTCTTCTTTATAGACTTCGATTGCTTTTTCTATACCGATACTGCGCATAAATACTGCCATTTTGTTTGTTCCGTTGTATCTCTGTTCTTGAGGATTGTCATATTCAGCATTTCTTTTAGAAATTTCTGTTGCTGAGAAACCAAGGTTTCTTTCAGCGTTATACTGTTCGAAGAGAATTATTCCTAATCCATGGACAAACACTTCTTCTCGATGAACCCATTTTTCAAGAGATTTATCTTGTGCCCAATAAGTATTTGGAATAGTGAGAAGTTCATTGCCATAATGTTGCATTGTTGTTGGCTGGAAAATTTTATGCAAGACTTCGAGCATAGGTGTTTCGGCTATTGTGATTGGTGAACGATCAGTACCGTACATAATTGGAGGATTTGCATATGAATCTAAGCGCCATCCACCTCTTGGGGAAGGCGCGAAACATTCTTCTTCCATTGGAACTTCTGTGCCATTGTGTTTTAAGGAATATGAAAAGTGTACAACACGCGTACCATAAATGCCTGCAAGGAGATAAAAACGGATTCCATCGACATCCTTGAGTGAAATTTCAGATCCATTTTTTGGAACGATGAATTCAATATCCGGTCTTTTAAATGTAACAGGTAATTTTTCAAAAAGAAAATCAAGAGAATCCTGTGCTGCATCAACAACTCTTGAGGCATAATTTTTATCAGGTTCAAGTTTATACCAATCTTCTTCAAAAGATTCTTTGAGAGTAAGGTCATCTAAGGTTAAATGAGTAAAGACACCGCCTCTTACTTTGAGATTACGAAGTGTTGCCTCTTTTGCACTTTGGAGCTCATCTTCAGAAAGTGCGAGATCACTTTGGGTTTGGTGACTGCGATGGAATTGAAGATTGTTTAGATTTACTGGATGTAAACGACGATAACTTGATTTAGAGATTTTTACAAATTTAGGCTGTTCTTGTGGCTGATCCGGCAGCTTGGAAAAGAGTGTATATGCTAATGGAGCCGATAGTAATGCGACAAGTCCAATTGCAGCTGTTTTTCGATTCATAAGAGAATTTATTCAGAACTCCTTTTAAAGGTTTGCTTTTTAACCACTAGTTAGGTACTACACTATTATTTAATCTTCACTGGTATCTCGAAATGTACGACTGGGTTCATGTTCATAGTAGTTTTCCTCCGTTACTTCTTCTTGTTGACTATTGTTTTAAACCCGCCCACAGCCATACGTTTCATATCAAAAGGCATAGGCTTGTCTTTATATTTTGGATCGTTCATGGATGGATCAGCCATGACTTTCTTGTTTACTTGATCACGGTGTGCTTTGGACTTATAGATGATGAATGAGAAAAATACTACTTCATCTTTTTTTGTTTTTGCCATTTTAGGGAATGTCCAACATCCCCATTTTTCAGCAGAGGAAACATCATCACCGATAGCTTCAATGTATAATAGTGCACCGTGTTTCATCCAAATTTTACCACCTTTTTCAGCCATTTTTCGATATTCGTTTACTCGGTTCTTCTTTACTTGTAGTACAAATCCATCGACGTATTGTTTCATGGTAGGCCTCCCGTTCCCAAATAGATCTTAAAACAATCCGTTTTTGTTTGGTGAATCTTTTGGAATTTGCTGTCCGATGTCCCACAGTTCAACTATTTTATTATTGTCTATACGGAAAATATGAACTACCGCAACACCGGGATCTTCTGACTGCATTTTGACATGAGAATGGACCGCAACAATATTTCCTTCTTCTAGTACGTGCTTTATGTTGATGGATGTATTTGGAAACTTTGTGTGCGCTTCTATCATGCCTTTCTTTAAGCTTTCAGCATCGCCATGAAAAAATGCGTTGTGGTGTTTCATGTTTTTGGCGACGTATTTCTCGTATGCTTCGTCTATCTTTCGTGCGACGACAGTTTTCAAAAATGATGTTGCGATATCTTTGTTGTTCATTTTGCAGCTTCCTCAAGTTTCTTTATATCGAACTTTTTCATTTTCAGGAAAGCTTCAGTTACTTTTGCAACTTTTTTTTTGTCTTTACTTGTCATCAGGTCATCCATTGCTTTCGGAACGATCTGCCATGATACACCGTACTTGTCTTTGAGCCAGCCGCATTGTTCTGACTCTTTTACTGCAGATAATTTCCAGTAGTAATCGATTTCTGATTGAGTGTCGCATTTGACGATGAACGATACTGCTTCGTTGAATGAAAATTTATGATCATATGCAGAATCCATTGCGGCAAATTCTTGGCTTTCCAGCATGAACGCCGCATATTTTGCTGTGCCTTCTTTATCGGGCGCTTCGTTCTTACTGTAACGAGTAACGGCATGAAGTTTTGCGTTCTTGAATATTGAGCTATAGTACTTGATTGCTTCTTGTGCTTTGCCGCAGTTCTTGCCGATAAACATCAACACGGGCGTTATTCGTTGCTTCATTTTGTGATGGCTTGTGAGCATGATTTGCCAGGATAAACCGAACTTGTCTTGGGTCCAGCCGTAATGATCGCTGAATGGATACGAACCAAGTTCCATTAGAGCCATGCCGCCTTTTGAGAGTTTGGACCAGTAATCGTTTACTTCTGCTTTTGTATCACACGCAACAATAAATGAGATCGCAGGAGTGAATTTGAAGTAGGGGCCGGCACTGATAGCCATGAAATCTTGATCGAATAATTTGAATGAAACTATATCGCAGTCGCCTGATGGCGTGTCGTGAATTTGAGTGATGTTTATAATTTTTGAAGATTTTTTGAATACGGAGACGTAGAAATTCGCTGCTTCTTTTGCTTCTTTATCGTACCATAGATGTGGAATTATTTTTTGCATGGTTATTTACCTCACTGTTTTTTGCTTTTCATTTTTTTGGGCATCTTACTTTCGTCCATAAAAAAAGGTTCCCAGATGTGGCCATCAAGATCTTCGATACTGAGAGAATACATCCAGCCATAATCTTGTTTATCTCGCGTTTCTCTGCCGCCTGCTTTAATTGCTTTAGCGACCATGTCGTCAACCGCTTTTCGGCTTTCGAGTGTGAGCGCGTTTAAGACTTCAGTTGTTTTATGAGCGTTACTTACTTCTTTTGGCGTAAATGTGTCAGAATTCCGCCGAATTCTGAGCATGATCAAGAACCACTGTGTAATAATAAATCATAGGTGGTTCTTGACATTTTGAAGTATTTTTCAACAACGAGCATGGCAAAAATATTTTTGCCCATAATCATGCACGCTGCTTTTTCGTCTGTAAATTGTTTGTTAAATGTGAAACCAAGCTTGGTGAAGAAATCCTTTGATTTATGGAGGTCTTTAACGTGGAGGTTGACGTATATTTCATTTATCATGGAATTATCTTTGGTTTTGGAGTTTATAAAATTGGTGGTGTTACTTCTGTGAAGTATGTACAGGGTGTTGTGATGTGCACTACAGCAGAGAATTATATAGTGCAAATTCTTGGATAAAATTTAAGAAAAATCAGGCATGACGCCTGCTTCAAAACGAAGTGACCTCGAACGCAGTGTTATTTTAGTAAATCAGATATATAATACTTTCGGGTAATGCCGGGGTCGTCTAACTAGGCATGACGCCTTGCTCAAGACGAGGTGGCGCCTCGAACGCCTTACGGGTTCGAAATGCTATCACGGATTTCCCGTCCCCGGCGCCCATTGTTTTTAGAATTACCCTTTCACGTTCCCAATCGGGACCATGCGAACAATCGGTTTAGAAATACCTGCTTTGTTGGCTGCATCTATAACTTCGTCGATGTTTTTGTACGCATCGCCGGCTTCTTCGGCTAATCCGCTAAATGATGTCGTTCGCACGTAAATACCGCGCTTTTCCATGTCTTTCTGCAGTGTCTCGCCGTGCCATCTACGGCGCGCTTCATTGCGTGACATTGTTCTACCGCTGCCGTGTGCTGTACTGCCGAAGGTTAATTCTTCTGCTTTCTTTGTGCCGGCGAGTAAATAGGAGCCTGTTTCCATGCTGCCGCCAATGATGACGGGTTGGCCGTGCTTGCGGTAGATTGCTGAGACAGCAGAATTGTCTGGACCTAATGAACGTGTTGCACCTTTGCGGTGGACGACGAGCTCTTTCTTTTTGCCGTCGATGTCGTATTTTTCGAGTTTTGCGGTGTTATGTGCGACGTCATACACTTGATTCATTTCCATGTCTTCAGGAGTTTTCTTGAATATTTCTGAGAAGACTTCACGGATCCGATGAAGAATAACTTGGCGGTTTGCGAAACTCATGTTTATTGCGCATTGCATTGCTTTGAAATAGTCTTGGCCTTCAGGACTGTGGAATGGCGCGCACGCGAGTTCGCGGTCGAGAATTTTGATACCGTATTTTGGTTCCATGACGCTGAGGAAACGCGTGACATTGTCGGTTGCGACTTGATGGCCAAAACCTCTGCTGCCACAGTGAAACATGACAACGATTTGGTCAGGATGTATCCCCCAAGCCTTTGCTATTTTTTCGTCGTGAATGTTTTCTTTCGTGACGTGCTGAATTTCAAGATAATGGTTTCCTGAACCTAACGTGCCGATTTGGTTTAATCCGCGTTTAATTGCACGGTCTGTGATTTTTGAGGAATCAGCGTCCTTCATGAGGCCGTTTTCTTCAGTGCGTTTTGCATCTTCGTCCCAGCCGTATCCATTTTCAATGCACCAGTTTGCCCCGGATTCGACGACTTCTTTGAATTTTTGAGGAGTTAATTTGACAAAACCAGAACTGCCTACGCCCGCAGGAACGCGCTCGAATAAACGGTCGACTAGTTTTCTCAGCTGAGGTTTGACGTCGCGGAGTGTGAGGTTAGTTGTCACTAGACGCATTCCGCAATTCACATCGAAACCGACACCACCGGGTGAGATGACGCCGTTTTGTTCGGGGTCGAATGCTGCGACACCGCCGATTGGAAATCCGTAGCCCCACTTGTCGTGCAGTAGAATTAACTACATCGCACTATGACCATCGGGCATGCATAAAGCATATTTCTGGATTCCAGGGAGGGTTGCAACATTTGTGATCTGATCGTACACACCAGCGTCCATTGCGTCGATAATACTTTTTGTTCCGATAATTCTCGCCGGAACATTCATTCCTTTTTTGAACGATGTTGGTATTTCCCAGATAGTGTCTGAAACTTGTTTCAGATCTTTGGGTGGACCAACTCTAGTTCCATCTTCCATTAGACCTCCGTCTTCATAGTTAAACAATAATATTTGGAACCGGACTTGTTTCGCCAGGGTCCAAACACTTTGCACGTTATGTTGTAGTTATTTAAAGCTTTCTTTAGGCGCGATAAATTATGTAGCTTAATCGAAAAAATTTGGAGTTGGCATCGGTTCAGTCGTATTTTTCCTTTTTGGTGGATAAATCGCAATAGTTCTTTCTTAGATCTTGGAATTTTCCAGGTGTAATCTTTATAGGAATTTATTGCTTCATTAAGTTTTTGAGATTTTTGAGGATGGATAAAATTGATTTGCTTTTGAAACATTTTGAGATTATCTAGCCCACAGATATTTAAACGCCATAAGATTCTTCCAGCTCTCTTGTGAATTGTAGATGCTATATTTAATCGTGATAGTTCGATTTTTATACTTGCTAAACCTGATTCATTGCAACAATCTGCACCGATGAGTCGACTTTTACCAGGCTGATTTTCAACCCACCCTTCTGAATCGAAAAAAGCGCGCAACCAATAACGAAGATTTTCTTTGTTGAGTTTTGGTAATTTCCATTCATAAGAGTAGTAGGAGTAATCTTTGGTGAGAAACGTATAGATTTCTTTATTTTGTATTTTGCAGCGACCGTCGTTCGTAATTATTGGGATTATGCCAAACACTTGAGTAAATTTTTGCTGGAAATCTTTGAGAAGTGTTTCTTCAAAGTTTCTTAGACCGATATAGTAATACTTGTGCTTTTGTGTTTCCGGGTTCTTAATGACGTAGCCATCAGAACATAAGTACCCATGAATCGCTGCGAGATTTTTGTCAAATTTCACAGAGAGTAAAATGATTTTTTGATTTAAATAGCTCACGCGCGTCCGCGGAATTTTGTCCAGTGCGGTTTTTGAGCTTACGCACTAGACAAATAAGAAGCAAATATTATGTCTAGTGTGCTGTCCAGTGCGAATACTTAATAAAAAGATCAATAATCTGAAAGAAAATGAGATTACCACCACAAGCACAGCGCGTCTTCAAGGGCATTATTTTCGACGTCTATCAATGGAAGCAGAAGATGTTTGATAAGTCTGTTGAGACTTTTGAAATGCTGAAACGGCCGGATACTATCCTGATTATTCCCGTTATAAGTAATAAAATTGTGATTGCCCATGAAGAACAGCCAGTCAAAGGCGTGTTTCATTCGTTGTTTGGTGGTCGATGTGAAGAAGGCGAGGATGCACTCGTCACTGCGAAACGCGAACTTCTTGAAGAAGCTGGACTTGAATCAAATGATTGGGAATTGCTGAAAGTGTATGAACCTTATACAAAAATCGAATGGAGAATTCACTTGTTTGTTGCGCGAAATTGTGTGAAGGTTGCGGAGCAGAAATTGGATGCGGGCGAGCGGATAACTTCTGAGTTGATGAATTTTAATCAGTTTGTTACGTTTGTTGAGTCGGATACTTTTTACGGAAATGATTTTCAGCTTGACATTTTTAAGATGAGACGGGATAAGAAGTTGGATGAGTTGAAGGAGAAGTTGTTGGAATGACAATCACCTGGCACGACTTTGAGAAGGTTGACATTCGTGTAGGAACCATCATTGAAGTACACGATTTTCCAGAAGCGAAGAAGCCGGCGTATCAGCTCAAGATCGATCTGGGCGAATTAGGCGTTAAAAACTCGAGCGCACAGATTACTAAATTGTATCCTAAGAAAGATTTAATCGGAAAACAAGTTATTTGTGTATGTAACTTTCCGCCGAAGAAGATTGCACATTTTGTATCAGAGGTGTTGACAACAGGTTTTGTCACTGAGGACGGGGTTGTGCTTGCGGTGCCGGACAAGAATGTTAAGAATGGATTGAAATTGGCCTAAATGTTGACTCTCAGAAAGTTAATACCATTCAATCAATACCACTCAATGCTCGGCGTGCTTTTTGATGCTGACGATGCTGTTGATTCAGGCGAGGGCGGCGGTGCTAAATTCTGTGGCGCTTGCGGCTCATCATTAAACATACTCATCAAATTACTTGCTTCAGGATTGAACTGTGCTGTATCGATAGATGATTGGTTTAAGAATTTCGACAGTAATTCAATTACTTTCTTGAGATCGTCGTGGCTGTCCTCTCTTGTATCAATCGTAATCTTCATCGTGACTTTCGAGGAGTATTACCGCGCATCAATTGTTTCATAGCATCTTGAACGGACTCATTATCAATTGCACCAAGTTGATCTTGTGCTTTTGTTTGTTCTGGATTTCTGATGCTCTCAAGCATTTTCTTAACAAAATCTTCGCCTTCTTTTTGCATTACGTGAGTCATTTCATTATCTTATTTAAATCTTTGTTTCGGATGAACTTGGTTAGTTTGTGTATATAGTGAAGACTAAATTTTCTTTCTGATAATTTTAATCAGCGAATTGGGACATGCAACACCACGACGTCCGTCGTGCTGCACGCGAAGTGTTCTTCGCTATGCTTAGAAGCGCGGCTTCTGGCACGCACAGAAGTGCTCTTCTGGCGTCCTTAGAAAAGTTGTAACTTTTCTGGGAAATCAGAAATTCTCGGAATTTCTAAATTCACCAGAAATCTGCGGATTCAAAGAAATGCCAGAGCATGTCTGGAACAAGAAATTCTGATGAATTTCTAAGTTTCTGAGTGCATCAAGAAGCTGCGGCTTCTTAATGTTCGCGTTCGGCTGCGCCTCGCGAACCACCCAGATGGTCTGATTAAAGTCTATGGAATAAGAGATGAACACTATAAATTACAGCTTAGCTAAACAAGTACGAAAATAGAACGGCAAGACAAGAATACTTATACTAAATAGACTATAGTATATTTCGAAATGTTTAAATAGTTGATATTATGGGAATAGTGCATGGATATTCGAAGCGTACAGCGAACGGGCGATATGCAGTATGTATATTTGCCGACGAAATGGTGCAAGGATCAAAAGATAGGACCGAATTCTAAAGTCATGCTTGAACAGAAGGATGATGGTTCGCTTGTGGTCATTCCTAAAATACGAGAAAAGAAAGGGAAGAAACTTGAATTAACGATTGATGAGAATGATTTAGATATTATCCACAAGCTGATTGTTGCATGTTATATTAATCCGGCGGAATCGTTTAAGATACATCTGAAGAAGAAAATTGATTTGATAACGCTGTTGGAGAATAAAGGACTGACGTCACTTGAAAGCGTCGAGATGGATAATAATAAAGTGATATGCGAGTCCATACCGACTGTTTCGGATCCGCAGAGCTTGCTGCGCACGAGCATTCGCAAGATCAAGAACATGCTTGTCATCATGATGAATAATTATAACGCTGAATTAATTGCGCGTTATGAAGATGAGATTGATCGAAATAGATTGCTCATCAGCAAATCAGTTGTAAGCGCGTTGACGTATCACCAGCCATCGAACTTAAAGACAATTGATTTGTATTATATTGAGCTGATATCAACCTATCTTGAAGGTCTTGCGGATCATCTTATCGGGATTGAGCGGACGGACAGTGAGTTCTTAGAATCAATTCGTGATGCAGTCGATGCACTGCAGACAATGTTTGAGAATTTAGGAGAATTAGATTACATGAAGGCGATTGCATTGTTGAAAGTAGTGAAGAAGGTTAAAACTCCCGAAGTTAAGGATGTAAAGACGTATCGTAAACGACGCATCATGAAATATCTTGAAAGCACGTGTGAGATCATGCTCGACTGGTCGATTACAAAGGAGATAGAGAAGTGATTCGATTTATGATTAACCAAATACACCCTGATAATTCTTCCAGATTTGCGCGGCGACGTCGGTTTCGCTCATCTTCTTGATTTCTGCTATTTTTTTTATTGATTCGATGATGAACGACGGCTCGTTGCGCTGGTCCTTGAATGGACTGAGCCACGGTGAATCTGTTTCGGTGAATATTTGAGTGAGAGGAGCGAGTTCGACGAGTGTTTGGAATTGTTGGGCGCGGACGACGACTGTCGGGACGGAAAAGTAAAAGCCTTTGTCGACGGCGCGCTTGATTAGGGATTTGCGCGCTTCGAACGAATGCAGGATAACATGTTTTAATTTTGATGATTCGAGCATCGTTACACAATCTTCTTCGGCACGGCGCGTGTGGACGACGATGGGTTTTTTGATTTTTTCGGTGTGTTCGATAATTTTGAGGAAATTCTTTTTTTGTTCATCTTTATGTTCGGCTCCATATTTATAATCAATACCTACTTCCCCAATAGCAGTAATTTTATCTTTATTTTTTTTGAAGAAATCAAACTCTTTATCGATATCAATCTTGCCGTCGTATTTTGCCATTCCTGATTCGTCTGGTCCCAACCCTAATGCATCAATAGGGTATATCCCAAGTGCCGCTTTACAAATAGGATATTTATTGCACAGTTCTAGAACTTCATGATTACTGGACGGATTAACACCAGAAACTAAAATTGCTTTAAAGCCAGCATTCTTTGCTCTTTGAATTACGTCCGGAAGGTCGAATTTAAACTGTTTGTGTGTAAGGTGTGCGTGCGTATCGACAAGATTCATGATTTTTGCCTTTTTGTTACGTTAGTAAGCTGTTTAATATCATTGATTCCATACACTTGCTTAAGAGCAAGATGAACAGTCTTTTTTGCTTTGTTCATCATCTTTGAAATTTTGTATACCGAAATACCTTTGCTTAATAAATCATGTGCTTGTTTCACATCTATAGACCCGTGATAAGGTCTTTTTATATCTTTTTTTACGAGCAATGGCTTAAGCATAAGGCCAACACTTGGTGATAAGTATAACTTATGTCCATTAGATAAAATTGAAACGTAGCCAAGCGGTCTGAGAACTTCTGCAAATATAGTTATCAGGATTGGAAAATCTTTACTGTAAATTTGTATAGAGTTTATGCCAACATCAAATGCGCATGAACCGTCGCCATCAATGAAACCTGCAATGAATTCCAGTTTTTGTTTCTCGCTGAAATTTCCCCAGAGTTTGATAAATTCTTCTTCATTTTTCTTGGGGAACTGGTCACAAAGTTCTATACTAGATGTTCTGATTTGACGCATATTTTCTATAAATTCTCTAGAAATGTGAGCGTTTTCTCCTAAGATTTCTCTCAGCTCATTACAAACTCTTGTTTCAGTTAGCTCTTCATGCATCGATAATGCAAAAAAGATTTGACTTCTGTTTTTAATACAGCCGTCAGCAAAATACAATCCCAGAAGCCAAGGATAATTTGAAGGGGAAGACCGTACTCGTGTTTTTACTCTTTTGAATATTTTTCTAAGCTTCGATATTTTAGGCTGACAAGGATGTTTTTTAAATTGATATTTGAGGGCGCTAAAACTTGAAAAACGTGTTTCACGATTTATAGTATTGCGATCTTCACCAGCGATATATCTTAGCCATGCGGTGTGAATGTCATTGTCCCAGCTTTCGACTGTAGTATAACAATTTGAGCAAACAACTTTTTGAAGTCGTGCATTATCTCGTGAGCTATATACCATGAGCTTGCTTCTTAGCGAATTCGGATTTATATAATTTCGTTGTAATTGTACAATAGATAATTACCAGCTTTTTTTGCGCGCGCGATGACTGCGTCAATGTCGTCTTTGAATTTTTCGTGTGTTAAATGGCAGTGAGTGTCGACGAGGTGCATGAGCTGGAGAATAAAAAAGAACTATTTAAGTGTGTATGCTACCGATGTACGCATACGATGCTGAAGATCATTATTTTTAGAATGAACTTCGCCGCCCGTTCTGAGACCATCGAATTCATTTTTGATTCTAAGCAGACCAGTGTTTTTAGCGTTATATGAATAGGTTATTCCGGTGAGGTCATCGTGCAAATCTGCTATTTCACAGATACCTGCAGCAGTACCCATTGCGAAGGCAGCTTCATATTGTCCGAGGTGGCTTACACGAACATCTTCTTGAATGACAGTATAGCCTAAGGGTACTACCATTTCAGTCATGATGCGCCTGTTAATTCCAGGTAAGATTGCCATGTCTGTTGATGGCGTGACTATAGTCTTACCACGAATAAACGCGATGTTTGCGCCGGATAATTCTTGAATTCTTCGTTGAGGATTTGTACGAACGATGTCATCATATCCGCGTAGATTTGCTTCGTTACGCATGATTGACGTAGGACCATAATTCGAGGATGCTTTTGTCTTAAAATGTTCGCCTTCAACGGGATCCTTGTGAATCAACAAATGTAATCCATCGAAGCTTTCGCCAAAATATGCACCCCAGTGCATGATAAATGCTGATACTTCAATATTAAGGCGAAGAGATCCTACACCGAGTTCTTTTTCATCAATATAACCGGGAACTTCGCTTGAAAGTTCCACACGACCCGCATGCGGTCGTATATATGTACGTTGATCTCCAGGTTTTATAGATCCATTCGCAACATGACGTTGAACTAATTCCACGAGTTTATCTAAAAGATGTTGTGGAGTGAAATTTCGATCAATAAAAATATCTTTTGATTGATCATAAGGCCGAGGACCTCGTGATGCACTTTCAGGAATAACGATAGCAGTCAAGCCACCTGCGTCCATGGAACTAAAAAATCTATCAACATTATCTTGAGCACTCACAATTGCGAGCTCTCCTTTTTTACTCCAAAATGCTCGGATACCTTCAAAGAATGCAGTCCCATATTGAAAACAATGTGCTAATTCTGCAGGAACATCACGAGGCTCTTGAAGAGGAAAAAAACCTTCAGTATGCCGTGCAACTCCATTTAATGGAGGTAATTGAATACGACGATAGATCTCCCGCTTGTCTTTCACAACCATAATCTCGATTGAAAATGAATCTTATATAAAGCTTGTGGAGGATAATTATTTAAATGCCAAGCTTATAATAAATATTATGAAGCCTGTCAAAGATATTCGACTTACAAAGAACACAACAATCAAACAACTTGTTCATGAATTTCATGAAAGCGGCGGATTTGTCGCGAAAAAAGTAGGCGAAGGCGCGATTATTTTCGAGAAAATGTTAGCGGACAAAAAATGTGTCAAGTTCTTATCATTTCCTGCAGCGATCATTGCAACAGGATGTCGAGGAATTATTCGAGATTTGATTAAAAATAAACAAGTTGACGTTATTATTACGACGTGTGGGACGCTGGATCACGACTTGGCGCGCTGCTGGAAAGATTATTATCATGGCAGTTTTGAGATGGATGATGTCAAGCTGCGCAAGAAAGGCATTAACCGTTTAGGAAACGTGCTTGTGCCGAATGATAGTTATGGCATTGTTCTTGAGAAGAAGTTGTTGCCAATGATTGAAGAGATTCACCAGAAAAAACAAGTGCTGTCAACTCGGGAGTTTTGTTACGAAATTGGCAAGCGGCTTGATAACGACGACAGTATTTTATATTGGGCTGCGAAGAATAACATTCCGATTTTTGTGCCGGGCATCACTGACGGCTCGGTTGGATCACAGATTTGGATGTTCAGACAGAAGCATCCTGAATTCATGATTGACGTGTTTGCGGATGAACAAGAGTTAGCAGCGATTGTATTTGAAGCGAAGAAAACGGGCGCGCTCATGATCGGCGGCGGCATATCAAAGCATCATACGATTTGGTGGAACCAGTTCAAGGATGATGGATTAGATTATGTTGTGTATATTACAACTGCGCCAGAATGGGATGGCTCGCTCTCGGGCGCTCGTGTGCGCGAAGGAATTTCCTGGGGTAAAGTTGCGCCGCAGGCGACGCATGTCACGATAGAAGGGGATGCGACAGTGTTGTTGCCGCTGGTGGTTGGCGGGTTTTTTTGAAAAATTTTTAGTTTAGGCTTATTCTAGGAGTGTGTTACAGGGAGCTTGTGATTATCCCACTGTTCCAAAAAGCCATTTGCCTTTGTGTATTCCTCTTTCGCTTTGCTCGTTTACGTTACACTCCCAATTGGATTGCACAACGCAGTCGCGATCTACAGGACAGCCGCAGACGAATGCAACAATACTGTTTTCTCCTGCACTACCCGCAGCCAATTGGCTAGGTTGAAAAGAAAGTTCTCCTCGAGCTGCAATACCGTCACCTGTTATGTCATACCATACAGCATTTGCTCCAGAGTTATCAAAGAAATCCACTGTGGGAATTGAAGGTTCAAAGGAATACGAAAATTCCTGCCACGAATTATCTGCTTTGAGGATGTGACCTTTAACATATGCAAAATAACGCTGGTAGACACTATCCGCTGGTAATCGCTGCAATTCTAATGAAATTTTTTTGTCCCCATTTGATTCAAAAAGGGAAATTCCTCGAATCTCATTTTCAAGTTGTAGACGTTGAGCACAGGCAACATTAGGAAATTGCGAGGTGCATGTTCTGCAGATTCCATTCGAACAAAAACCACTCGAACAATCAGATTGTGTAGTGCAGGTGCTGCCATAATCGCAGGTTCTGCCTAATGGAACACAAGTATTGCCACAATCAATGCCTGTCTCTCCGGAATCTTTAATAGCATTTGCACATAATGAAGCAGCAGCATTCACATTGAATTGAATGATTGTTGATTGAGTTTCTAAACCATTACCATCTTTGCACCGAACGTATAAAGTATTCGTTCCTGCAACAAAGTTTTGGAATGATGCTTTGTGCAGGAATCCATTTTCAAATTGCTGGAATGAATATCGCATGTTACTAAAAGAAGCGTCTGTTGTGTAATATCTGCAGGAAGCAAGTTCGTTTGTCCTGATAATAATTGGAACATAGCCTTTTTTGAACGGAAATACATAGGTTTGGCTCACTTGTGGTTCGGCGGTAAAACTGTTGGTACAATAATAGTCGATTACTCCAACATTGTAAGAATCAGTTGTTTCATACCCCAAAAGAAGATTGTTATCTTGATTAACTCCAAATACTCCAACGGACATCGACGGCGGATTGCTTAATGGAAATGAGAATGCATGATTCGTCGTGCCGCCGCAATTTGCAGCCGTGAGTGTATTAATCAAAGGATTGTTGCTATTTGCTGTTGCTGATCCAAGGTACAAATAATTGAAATCACTGTTCAGCCAGTGACCTGATGTTCTATATAGATTAACATCAATGAATGTGTTATAATTGCTTGAATCGCACACAAATCCCGATATGGCACATATATTATTTTTTGCATCAAAATACGCATAGCCCCGGAGTGAATTTTTCAGTGGCAAAACGTCGCCTGACGGTTGGGCATCAGAGACTGTTGGAGGGCTGTCACCACTGCACCTCCCAGAAACGCACGCACCGCTTTGACAGTCATCATGGCTAAAACAGACTTTGTCGTTCGCACATTTTCTTCCAATGGGACTACATAACGAATTACCGCAATCGATGTCTGATTCAAACACTGGAGATGTAAAAGGGACTGTATCTTTTGCACCATTAGAACAAATTTCTGATGCTGTTTTACAAGTATGCGGGCCACCGGTGTTTATACAGTAGAGATTTGAGCCACATTCAGCATGTGAACTGCAAAAAAAATTAACACAGGCGCTCGTTGCAGCGTCCCATCGTTTGCCTGCAGGACAAGCTGCGGCTGCACATTTATTCGTGTCACCGGTACAATAATATTCTTTATCAACCGTGTCAGTATAGCTTCCGGTGCTATCGGTACAGGTGCCTAACAGATTTAGATTCCAGCCATCGCTGGAGTCTGAATCACTGCACGTAGTGCATGCTGCTTGATACCGTGCCTGATAAAAAGCACCGCCGTCATATGAACAGCTTGGACTTCCAGGCGAACATGTATACCCTGTAAAATCAGTTATATAGGTCTTATCTTTGCTGAATGAGTAGCTGCCACTGCCGCATTCGATGAAATCGTAGCTGCATAAAATCAAATCAGCAGGATTTAGGAGAAAACTTCCTTCATAAGCTGAATTATATTTGATAGCACATGTATTAAAAAAACCGGATGTCGTCCGCATCGGTTGATCTATGCATCCCTGAACTTGACCGCATCCACTTCTAGATATACTATCTTTGTAACAATCAAATGTGCCGTCGCTGCAGCGCGGCCTCTCACCGGCTTGAACGCATTGATAATTCTGACAGAAGTTTCCCTCAGCGCAATTTGCATGACTTAAACATTGTACGCTGCACTTTCCGACTTCTACCTGGCGATTAGACGAACAGGAACAACTATCACAAGCTGTATTTAGTGATGGATCAGGATTTTGAGTGCTACCTATTCTGCAGGATTTCGTACAGCTTGTTTGATAATCTACAAAAGTGAATCCATCACAGATATCAGCGGGACAACTCTGCTCTGGACATACGAAAATATTTTTTATATAGACCTGCTGAGAACAGGCTTCTTGAATTCCGTCTGGATAATTCCTGCAATAGTATCGAATATGTTCACCAAGACATCCGTAATCATTAGAGTTAGCACAATAATTTAACCTAGGTTGACCTAATTCAAGAGGATAAGTATTTTGAGAACAGAGTTTAATCCATTGTCCCCACTGATTCTCATTGTTGAATAAAGTGACATGAGTAGCATATACATCAAAACTGAGCAGTATGATTAAGAAGAAGAATAGAGCACCTTTTTTCATAGATGAAAGACATTGTGCACATATTATTTAAACATTTAGAATTCCACCAGTATGCTTAGAAATGATATTCATTTCTGGCATGCCAAAAATCTACGGATTTTTGAGCATATTTACTGGTGGCGAATAGGGTGGAATTCTGATGCACTTAGAAACGTGTAGGTTTCTGGTGCGCCAGAAATGCACTCATTTCTAAGCGTGATCAAGAACCACCGGCTAGTTATATGCCACCAGGCTATTGACCGGTGGTTCTTGACATGTAATCACATACACAAATAAAATGGTGTGTAATATTGAGTTTTTAACTATTCGGCATCATGTCTGTTTTATCATTAAATTCCCAGTGGTCGTTATCAATGTGTGCGACGTATTCTGCATGATACTTGAATTCCTTCTTGCAGTAACCGCAGATGAACTTTGTTTGGGGAATTTTTGAGGGCATGCTTTAAGGGGAAATGGATTTTATATTTAAATCAAACGACAAATCGTACTTGTTTGACTCAATGAAAATGGGTCTATGCCCCGCAGTTTACTGCGACCCATTTTCAAGAATAAAAATCCTCTACATAAATACCCCATAGCAAGCTATGGGGATTTTTATTTATATGATTAGTGAAGAATATACTTCTTACTCGTCGATATGTCGGAAATGAGTGCATTTCTGAGCACGCTCAAAAACAACGTGTTTTTGACGATCAGCTAATGGAGACAGCAACACGACGAACGCAAGTTCGGGCGCCGTGAGCACACACACCCCATTAGCTGATTAATGGTCGATAAAAATAGTATATAAACATCGTAGACTACGAATCACTAAGATAACCAAAAAAGTAAATTATATATAGTGCTCATTATTCTCGCCGTCCTGAGATGCCGGTAGCGCACTACTAAGCATCTCAATAAAAATATTGAGGTGCTACCAATGACAATTGTGGGAGTTCATATTACAAAAGTAAACGCAGAGCGCAACATGAAGAGTTCTGCACAGAAAGTCGGAATTAATAATAATATCACAATCAAGGATGTTTCTGAACATGATTTTATGCTCGGAAGCGCAAAGCAGCAGGGATTGAAATATACGTTCGTATTTAACTGCAAGTATACGCCTGATGTTGGTTCGATTGATGTTGAAGGCGATGTCATGGTGTTGGCTGATATCGAAGAAACAAAGAAAGTACTTCAGGAATGGAAATCAAACAAGCGCGTGCACAGCGATCAAACGGAAGAAATTCTCAATTCAGCATTAATGCGCAGTAATATTCAGGCAATCAAGGTCAGCCAGGATTTAAACCTGCCTAGCCCTGTACCATTACCACGCATTGAAAAGAAAGAAGCTGCGCAAAAAGCACAGGCGAAGGCAACCGCAAAGTAGTTCTTATTTTTTATTATTATTTTACTTATGTTCTAAATTACTTGAGTTAACCTTTTATAGTGGTTTATGTAACAGGAGTTAATATGGCGGACTTAAAACTTCGTGTCGCTGAAGCTGTTCAAGATGACGTCAATAAGGGAATTGTGCGCATTGATAGCACGCTGATGAAACAGATAGGTGTAGCGCCGGGCGATATTGTTGACATTGACGGCAAACGAAAGACTGTTGCCATCGCAGATCGAAGTTATCCAGGCGATTTAGGTTTACAGATCATTCGCATGGACGGCATCACACGCAGAAATGCAAAAGCGAGCATTGGTGAAGTTGTCACGGTTATCAAGGCAGATGTTAAAGAAGCGAAAAAAGTGACCATAGCGCCGGCTCGAAAGGGCATCATAGTCAAGGCATCACCCCAACTGTTTAAGCAAGGGTTACTTGGACGTGTAGTATTAAAAGGCGATATTGTGTCACTCGGTGGAACGAGAAGCAGAAAAACGGCAATGAGCAATAATCCGTTTTTTGAAGACATGTTTAATGTTCTTGATGAAAATTTGATGGGGTTTGGTTTTAGCGATCTCAAATTTATTGTTGCGCAGACGACGCCGACAAAAACATCCGTGATTATCACTGAAGAAACAGAAGTGACATTTAACCCTGAAGCTGTTGAAGTTCGTGATGAAGCAACGCTTGAAGTGAACTATGAAGATATTGGTGGATTGAGCGAAGAGATTAAAAAAATAAGGGAACTTGTTGAGTTGCCGCTGAAACATCCGGAAATTTTTGAACGGTTAGGGATTGAGGCGCCCAAAGGAGTACTTCTTCATGGACCGCCAGGAACAGGGAAAACGCTATTGGCTAAAGCTGTTGCCTCGGAAACGAATAGCACGTTCTTGTTGATTAATGGGCCAGAGATTATGTGCGTTGATGGCGATACTGAGATATTGACGAACCCAAAAGGATGCGTGAAAGCGAAGAATATGTTTGACGGTGCGCATGGCAAAAAGGAGATACGCGAGGGTTTGGAGATTATTGAATTAAAAGAACCAATTTCTACGTTTGCGTATAAAGATGACAAGATTGAGAAAGCGTATATTACTCATGTGACCAAATTAAAAGCGCCGTCATATCGTGTTGCGCTGAGCGATGGGAATTCTATTATCACGTCATCGAATCAGCCGTTTTTAGTGTATAGAAATGGACTGGAATGGAAGCGATTGCAGGATTTGCGCGAAGGAGAATTTGTTGCGAAAGTGAAGAATATTGAGATTCTCGGAGAGAGTTACAGAATTACATTTAAAATCAAAGGAATGGTGAAGAAAAATGGACGTTATGCGATGAAGAGCAGGAATTTATCGCGAACTACATTTGTGAAGCTGCCTGAAAAAACGTCGTCTGAGTTGATGGAGATTCTTGGTTTAGTCATGTCTGACGGTCACGTTGATAAACGACTTGAAAGTATTACTTTTGCGAATAATGATGAAAAACTACGCGAACGGTTTAAGAAATTAGTGGAACTGGTATTTGGAGTTGCGTGCAGTGAATATGCCGATGGGCGAGTTACTTTATATTCAAAGATTCTTGCAGAATTATTTGTGTATCTTGGTGTAGATGCAGGCAAAAAAGAGAGTAGGATACCAGTGTACATGTATAAACTTCCTGCTGATGAAATTCAGGCATTTGTGCGCGGTTATTTTGATGGTGATGGCTGCTGCGCGATGACGCAGTTTACAACGAAAGATGGACGAAAGGGAAGTTATCCGACGCCGCTCATATATTCTGTTCAACGATCATTTTTACAGCAGTTACAGTCGCTGATGCAGCTTCGACTGGGTATATCGACGAAAATATTACTGCATAAGACGCCGAAAGGAGATATGCACAAGCTTGTGGTGAAGGGATACGAAGGTCGTAAGAAGTTTTTGTCGATTGGTAGTTCGTGCTCGAAGCTTGAGAAACTTGAAAAGATTATTGAAAATATTAAGATAAAAGAATTTGAGAGCACGCCGACGCCGCATCATCTGGTTCAATCGATTCGAAAATCGCTTGCTTATAAGAGTTTTAGAAACAATGATTACTACATATACGGGAAAGGAGTTTTCACACGATATTCTCACAATAAATTGTTTTCGCTTGCGCAAACGCATGGAATTGTTAACGCCGAGATGCAGAAAGAATTTGACACGCTCGCGCGGGATGATATTGGATGGCTGCGCATTAAAAAAATAGAAGATGCAGGTGAACGCGTGCTGTATGATTTTACTGTTGACAAAGATAGCTTTGTGACGCAGAATTTGTTACTCCTTCATAATTCAAAATATTATGGACAATCTGAGGAAAACCTTAGAAAGAAATTCGAAGATGCGCAGAAGAATGCGCCAAGCATTATTTTTATTGATGAAATTGATGCGATTGCATCGAAGCGTGAAGAAACGCGCGGTGAGGTTGAACGACGTGTTGTTGCACAATTGTTAAGTTTAATGGACGGATTGCAGAATCGCGGAAAGGTTATTGTATTGGGGGCGACGAACCGGCCGAACTCGCTCGATCCAGCGCTGCGACGACCGGGACGGTTTGATCGTGAATTAGAAATAGGAGTGCCGAGCAAGTTGGGACGCCTTGATATATTAAAAATTCACACGCGCAACATGCCACTCTATTGCACAGAGATTTATCCAGACTTGTTAGAAAAGAATGTGTTTGTGATGCTTCAAGAGCGAGAAGAATTGAGCAAGAAAGAGATAGTTGAAGCGCAGACACAGCTTGACGATTTGAAGGAAAAACAAAAGAAAGCAGATGAAAGTTTGCTGTTGAAAATAGTGAGCCGCATCAAAGGGTTGGAAGCTGACGTGAAGAGAACGGAATTGACACTGCAGAAGTTGAGCAGCGTGCGCGCAGTTATCGACAAGGAGAAGCGGTTGTTTTCGTCACTCATGAAAAAAATAAAAAAAGTGTACGAAGCGAAAGATACGTTTCAGCACGATGATCCGCGCCAAACAATTATCAATAATTTTAGCGACAAAGAACAGAAAGCAGTTGTTGAAAAACTTGTTGAGGCAGGCATTTTAACGAAAGAGCTGCGTGATCGATGCCATCAAGAAGGAGTTGTGCGTGATCTTGACAAGATTGCAAGCATCACTCATGGTTTTGTTGGTGCGGATTTATCCTCATTAGCGAAAGAAGCCGCAATGGTTGTATTACGTCGCGTACTGCCGGACTTGAAGCTTGACAAAGACGAACCGATATCAAAAGAAGTTCTTGAAGAATTGAAGATTGCGCTCGAAGATTTCCGAGAAGCGCTGAAGATTGTACGACCATCTGCGATGCGTGAAGTACTTGTTGAAATTCCAAACGTTCGTTGGGAGGATGTTGGCGGCTTAGAAAGTGTTAAACGCGAACTGCGTGAAGCGGTCGAATGGCCACTGAAGAATCCGACAGCATTTACCCGATTAGGAATACGGCCGCCTCGAGGCATACTCATGTACGGTCCACCCGGTACGGGCAAGACGCTGCTTGCAAAGGCGGTTGCAAAAGAGAGCGAATCAAACTTTATTTTAGTGAATGGGCCGACATTACTCAGCAAGTGGGTTGGCGAAAGCGAGAAAGCTGTGCGCGAAGTGTTCAGGAAAGCACGACAGACGTCGCCGACGATCATATTCTTCGATGAAATTGACAGCATTGCGCCGAAACGTGGCGCGTCATCGGACAATCATGTTACTGAGAGAGTTGTTAATCAGATATTAACTGAAATGGATGGTTTGCAGGAATTACTGGATGTTGTTGTGATTGCTGCGACGAATAGACCGGACATTCTTGATACGGCGCTCTTACGACCGGGACGATTTGATCGCATCATACTTGTTCCTGTGCCGGATATGAAAATTCGAGAGGAGATATTTGCAGTTCATTTGAAAAATATGCCTGTCCAGCTCGAAGATAATGATGATCCAGGTAAACAAAAAACAGACGTAACCAAAAGTAGAATGGCGTCTGATGAAGCGATTAAGGAAACAGATTTCGTAGAAAATGTAAACGAGATTGAAGTACGAACAAAAGAGGATCTGACAAAATATCTCGCAAAAAAGACCAAAGGGTATGTTGGCGCAGATATTGAATCTGTTTGTAGAGAAGCAGGGATGATGGCGCTGCGCGAGAATCCTGAAGCAAAACGTGTTGCGAAGAAGCATTTCGATGAAGCGCTTGAAAAAGTGCGGCCGAGCGTTACGGAAGACATTGAGAAGATGTACGAAGAGCTGCAGGATTATTTCAAGCAGGCGCGCGCGAAAGAGATGGAAGATAGCAGGCCGAAGTATTTGGGATGAATTACGAAAAAGAACGACAGATTTCTGAAATGTATGCCGTTATGAATAGTGGAGGGGTTGCGCTGTTTCCTGTTGATGTGGGATATTCTCTCTGTGGTATGACTGAAGAAGCTGCGGAACGGATTATCGAGCTGAAAAAGGTTACGGGAAAAAGTCTGGGGATTTTAGGCACATTAAAAATTGCACGTGCTGTCACTGTTAATCGCGATTATAAAAGAGTTCATGACTTATGGGAAACAGGAAAGCCTTTTGGCGCGGTTGTGAGATTGGCAGACGATGCCCCTGAAATACCAGCGCAGGTTGTGCGCGACCGGACCGTTGCGATTTTCTTGAACACAGGCGACATTGCTGATTATGTCATTCGTCGAAGTTTAGTTCAACCTGCCATTATTTTTGGCTCGAGTGCAAATCTATCCGGAGCGGGAAATCACTATCGACTTGAAGATGTTGAGCCGGAGATACGCAACGGCGCGGATTATGTTTCTAATTTTGGTCCAACCAGATATCAGGAATTTGCAGACGGAAAAGGGAAAGCGGCAACACTTATCGATGTTGTTCAAGGTAAGATAATCAGAGAAGGATTTTTTGCTCAGGAATTGTGGCAGCATGCTGAACAGCTTGGCTGGCTCCGGTGATCCATGAAATCAGATGGTTTTTCTGTCGACATGAAGGATAGACGACTATGTCTGAGCGATTATTTTTTATTACACAAACATGAGCATTTTGGCACATTTTACCATCTTCCAGGAGGATTGACGCCGGAACGCAAAGAAATATTAGTACGATTTATTGGGGACCAGATTCGGAAAGCGAGATATGCCGACCTGATTTTGAGTAGTATAGAAAGACATTATACGGAAACGATGGAACTTTCTCAAGCAAAATCGGCTCATCTTAGGAGTTTAGTCCAAGGTAGCGAGCGAGCAGCGCATGCGATGCTTAGGAAGACAGAGATCCTGCCGTCCAAATTATATGATGTACTGCCCGTGGTTTCAGGATGCGTGCGTCTTTGTACATTGGAAGGATTGGTTTTTCCAGTGCCGTTTGGTGGAAAAGATGAGCTCATGCTTCCGTCGTTCAGCAGCATCGAGCTGGGTGTGGCAATACAGGCTCAGATTGAGAATGCACGAGCACAGATCAATTCATTCTATGAGTTGGCGCGAAAAATGCAGAAAGGTGAAGTTGTTCCGTTCACGGCTGGATTTTATGAAGCGCAGTGCAGAAAAGACGGATTGACGGTAACGGTTGATAATCGACTTGATGGTTTTACTGCAGTCGGAGCGATGCAGAAACAATTCGGGCAAAAAGCGCTGGACATGCGATATCGCATCGCAGTGAATGAAAAAGATGAGCATGGTATCATCACCAGTGTTGAAACAAGCATTCATGTTGCAGAAGATGATCGTCATTATTTTTTCGAGCATCGGTTTGTGGGGGATAATTATCTCAAGCATTTTGCGCGGATCAGCAGAATGGAGTCGAACGAAAAACCGTGGACGTTTTTGGATAGGAGCTCGCATCAACATGCCAAAGATGAAATTGCGCGGTTCAGGTCAAGCCTGCAGTTGACACCGGAGACTCTCGATGCATTTTTGGAGTCGATTCATTATAAGAAAGATTAAAACCACAGTCGCATAAAACTTATAAATGGTCGGGTGACGGACGTTTCTGAGACACATGGGACAGAGATTAGAAGCGATGCTGCAGGGAAAGTTTGTTGCGGATGTGCCGGGCACAGATTTTATTGCGCTTCATCATTTAGCCGAAAATTCAAGAGTGAGAGAATTTTCAGCTGAGTTGGTGCGCGTAGCAAAACATCCCGAACGAAGGATTCAAAGCGGAGTCAATTTGCACCATGATTTTGCAACAGTCTCATATGTTTCTTTAGGTTGTGGAATAGAAGCACTTGTTACAACAAA
>Ga0209542_10004269_pt1 | contig 29534 bp, 46 predicted proteins | sample RifCSPhighO2_01_FD_184028 | JGI IMG/M metagenome (GOLD analysis project Ga0209542, IMG submission 184028) | Soil microbial communities from Rifle, Colorado - Rifle CSP2_plank highO2_0.1 (SPAdes) (version 2) | ecosystem: Environmental > Terrestrial > Deep subsurface > Rock core/Sediment ... | reverse complement strand
ACTTAGTACTTTTTTAAAAAATACTTCTCCTTATAGAAGAAAACTCAGGGAATCAGAATATGGTTATTTAGATAAGAACATGGATGATTTAATTAGGCTGTCTCCTATTAATTATATTAATAATCTAAAAGCCCCCTTACTTGTAATACATGGAGCAAATGATCCAAGGGTTCCATTATCAGAAGCTGAACAAGTTGTAGAAAAAGTCAAAGAGATTGGAAAAGAAGCAATATTATTGGTTTATAGTGATGAAGGACATGGATTAAGCAAATTAAAAAACAGATTAGATGCTTTTCCTAAAGTTGCTGATTTTTTGGATAAACATTTGAAAAATTAAATTATAATTACTTTTAATTCTTTCAATTTATGATTGTTAGATAAATCTATTTCGTAAGCATCTATTTTTACTAATTCTCTTGTCATTATATCTCCTTCTGATCTGTATGCTGCATGGATAAATAGTGTTTTGTTTAGTCTTATCCCTATTACTTTTCCGTATAATTCTCTTGCTATTATGCCCTCTGTATCTCCTTTGGATTTTTCTTTTCTTGTTACATAGAATTTTTCTTCTATTATTTGTCCTGGTGTATAATTGTCTTGAGAGATCGTCCAGTAAGGATCAAAAATTTCTATTTTTTTACCATAAGTTCTTGAGTGCATGTGACCTGTTAACAATTCATAATTCTCTGAACTTTCTTTTACTAATTTTAAGTAATTTTCTGGCACTGTTGTTGCTGATGCGTTATTTGGCCTATCTTTTGTCAATTCAGCTTGTTCTATTATTAATCTTTCTTCTTTTACTTTTGCCAATAGCCATATGCTTAATTCCAGATCTGAATTAAATTCATCTTTTAGTTTTTCTTCCAGACCTTTAGTTAATTCTATTATCATGATAAAAATTAATTTAGAAAAACTTATAATCTTAACTTAATGAATTAATATAGTGAAAAAGAGAATATATATAGGTGTAGACCATGCAGGATTTAAATTAAAGGAAGAATTAAAAATTTATTTATCTAAAAATTATTTTGTAATTGATTTGGGAAATAAAAAATTAGATATTAATGATGATTATCCTATTTATGCTGCTAAAGTCGGAAAGGCTGTTGTTAAAAATAAAAATTCTTTTGGAATATTAATTTGCGGTTCCGGTCAGGGTGTTTCTATTGCAGCAAATAAGATTAAAGGAGTAAGGGCTGCATTGTGTGAAACTAAGAGAGATGCGCGTCTTGCCAGATCAGATGATGATGCAAATATATTATGTTTACAAGGGAGATATGTAAAATCGGCTAATGCTAAAAGAATTGCGAAAATATTTTTCGGAACTAAGTTTAAGAATAATATAAGATATAAAAGAAGGATAAATGAAATAAATAAAATAGAAAAATGATTATAAGAAAAGCCAAGAAACAAGATTTTGAGCAATATTTTAAATTAGAAGAACAATATTGTGTACATAATAATAATTTGGCAATTTCTGATATTGATAGATATAAGTTAAACAAAAAAGGATTGTATAAGAAATTTTTATCTAGATTAAAAAATAAATTATTATTATTTTTAGTTTTGGAAAGTGATTCTGGATTACAAGGATTTTTTATTGGAAATATTGATAAAAGAATTAGTTCTGGATATGAATATAAAGAAAAATCAATTGGTTATCTGAATAATGTTTATATTTCTTATGAATATCGCGGCAAAGGTTATTTTTCAGCATTTATGAATGAATTTTCTAAATATCTAAAGAAAAATAATGTTAAATATTTGGCTTTGCATGTTGACTTGAAAAATAAATCAGCGATCAAGGCTTATAAAAAATCAAGATTTAATATTATTGAATATAAAATGGTTGGTATAACAAATGATTATAAATGAGATAAATGTATTTGGAGATGAACTTGTTCAATAAGGTGTTTTTATGAAAAATGAATTACCAATATTCATGCAAAAAAAAGAAAATTATGGTATATTAAGCGATGTGGCAAGGTGTATACCTAAAAATTCTAAACTATATTTAGTTGGGGGGGCTTTAAGGAATGCTATATATTATCGAATGTTTAAAAAAGAACTTCCTCAAAGAGATTATGACATTGTTTTCACTGGAAAAAATAAAACTAAGCTGATTAATAACTTAAAGAAAAATACTTTTGTTATTCATAGTAAAAGAAAAAAAGAATATGTATTAGAAAGACCCAAAATTCCGCACCCTAAATCTATAAAAGATTTTGTTATATTAGATATACATTTTGAAAAATCTGGGAATATAAAAAATATTTTGAAAGAAAAAACAAATTTTACAATAAATGGTTTCGCTTTACCTCTTAAAACTATTAATAATGAAGATTGGTATGACTCCTTGATAAAACTAGAAGATGCTCTTCCCGATCTAAAAAATAAAATAATATTACTAAATAAATATCAAATAAAACCTCATGGGTCAGAACTATTTACCTGTTTAAGATTTATGTCATTAGGATTTAAGAAACCAGACAATAAACAATTACAAACTATGGTTTCAGATCTAAATTACTTAGAACCTAACAGATATAAAAGAAACGTGAAAAAACTTTTTGATTATGTTGGCGGAGAAAAACAAGCTAGAAAACTAATTAAGGAATTAGGAATAAAATATGATATTTTCAATATTAAAAATTTAGAGATGATAAAAAAATGAAATACAAAATTATACCAACAATAATTGCTAATAATCAAAAAGAATTTAACGAAATATTAAATAAATACTCAAAATATTTTAAACATTTTCAATTAGATATAATGGACGGTAAATTTGTGGAAAATAGAAGTAATTGGCCTGCAATCGAAAAACTTGATAAACGATACACGTATGAGGCACATTTAATGGTTGATGATCCTGAAGAATATATAAAAAATAATTACAAGAACTTTGATATTTTAATTGCTAATTTTGAAAAGGTTAAAGATCCATTGAAATTAATTAAATTTGTCAAAAATAAAAAGAAAAAAATTGGCTTTGCTTTAAATCCTGAAACCTCAATAATGTTTTTGATTCCTTATCTTAAATATTTAGATCGAATTTTGCTATTGACTGTGCATCCTGGAAAATATGGTGCTGAATTTTTACCTGAAATTTTGGAAAAAATAAAAATGTTAAGAATGTATTATAAAAAAGATATTGAAGTTGATGGGCATATGAACCCAAAATATATTAAATTATGTAAGAAAGCAGGTGGTAATTTATTTGCTGTTGGAAACTATCTGATCAAAAGTGATGATATTAGAAAATCTTCTGGAGAACTAAATTATTCTTTGAAATAATTATTGTGTTTGTCTTAACAACTAATAATGGTTAATAAGTATAATTTGTTGATAGTACAAACAATGTTGGTTATATAAACCAAAAAGCTTAAATATCTATTGTGTGTTTCTTATACCAACATGAAAGCCGCGCTATTAGAAAATATTAAGGTCTTTTTGAATTCAGCTGAGTTGGTGTATAATACAAAGGATTTTACTTCAGCCACTATACTTTATTTTAAAACTTTATTTGTTGCTTATGATTTAATCATTTTTGAAAGGAAAAAATTTACGCCAAAAGATCATACTGAAAGATTTCGAATTTTTAAAAAATATTTTTCTGAGGAATATTTATTTTTAGATAAATACTTTAGTGTTTATCAGGATACTTATTCTGTTAGAATAGATAAAGATATTTGTGAGGAGATAAGGATCTATGTCAAAGAATATATTAATAAAAAATTTAATATCTAAATCTATTAGACTTTATGAGGAACATAAACTTGATATATTAGATATAATATTGTTTGGTTCTTTAGTTAAAGGAAAGGATAATCCTAATGATATAGACATTCTTATTATATATAAAAATAAAAAAGATCTAGAAATTTCTTATAAATTAAAGAAACTATTGGAAAAAAATAGTAATATACCTATAGATATAGTCTCTAAAACTTATTTTGAATTATTTGATCCTGGATTTCAGGCGAAAGAAGCAATATTAAGTGAAGGTTATAGTTTATTAAGTAAGTCTACGATTTCAGAAGGTCTTGGGTATAAAAATTTTGTATTGTTTATTTATGAATTAAGGGGCAAAAATAAGTCTGAAAGAATGCGTTTTTATTACAGCCTTTACGGGAGAAACTCTGTGGGTATGCTTAAATTGCTGAAGGCTGAAAAAATAGCAGATGCTGTTATTATCTGTCCTACAAATAATAAAGAAAAAATGAAAGAATATTTGGAGAGCTGGCATTTAGATTTTAAAGAAATACCAATCTTAATTCCCAAAAGATTATATTAGAACAAATAAATATTTTTTAAGAATAAAAAATTAAACTTAATATGGAAAATAATATAGAGGTTGAAGTTAAGAGTTTAATTTCTAAGGGACAATATGAAAAATTACTTGAATTTTTTAATAATAATGCTAAATTAATAAAAGAAGATTATCAAGAAACATATTATTTTGATACAAAAGATGATTTTAGAATTCAGAAGAATAATTTCTTTTCAAAACTGGTTTATAAAAAGGGCAAAATTCATGATGAAACAAGAGAAGAAATTGAAATAAAATTTTCTAAAGATGAATTTGCGAAACTTGAAAAAGTATTTTTGTTAATGGGAATTAATGTTCAAATAAAATGGTTTAGAGACAGAAAACAATTTGACTGGCATGGAGTTGATGTTTGTGTTGATCATACTAGAGGATACGGTTACATCTTAGAATTAGAAATATTATCCAATGAGACTGAGAAAGACAATAAATTACAAATATTAAAAGATAAATTTTCTGAATTAGGAATTGAAATAACTTCAAGAGAAGAATTTGATAACAAATTTAATTATTATAAAGAAAACTGGAAAAGTTTAATTTAAGGTTAATCACCAATATCATATTCTGTATATATTTTATTTTTCATTTTCAATAGGCTATAAGAATGAATTGCTTCTAAATCAAAATACATAAATTTATTTCCATTAACTGCAGGTATCATTTTATTTTCTCTATCAATACCCATACTTAATGTTATTTTAGTTTGATCTATCTCAAAAATATATCCTGTAAATCTTGAGCCTTCATCTTTAAATCCTGTTTGATTAAAACTATAACCTTCTAAATGCCCGCGATTTACAGATGTTGCGCCCGAATGCAAAACAAGCTCTACTAAATCACCCTTTTCTAACTCTGTTTTCATCTTTGGATATTGATCTTTTATTCCAAGCATAATTAAGTTTATTTTTTTCTTTTTAAAAAGATTACTCTTGTTATAAGCTTATTTTGTAGAATATATAAACAAAACTTTAAATATTAAAGTTAATGAGGAAATATTAAAGATGGTGAATATTAATCAACTAAAAGATATAGCGAATGTTCTAAGAAGAGATGTTCTTAAAATTACTACTGAAGCTGGTAGTGGTCATCCTACTTCTTGTTTATCCTGTGCTGAAATTATCTCTGTTTTATTTTTTAATGAAATGAAATATAAAACTAAAGATCCTGATTTTGAAAATAATGATGAATTTATCTTAAGTAAAGGGCATGCTGCGCCTATATTGTATTCTACTTTGTATAGATCCGGGTGCATTAATCGGTTGAATGGATTGCGGCAGATTGGCAGTTCATTGCAAGGACATCCTGTTCCAAGTGAAGAATTAAAATGGATTAAAGTTGCTACTGGTAGTTTGGGTCAAGGTCTTTCTATTGGTATTGGTTATGCAATTGCTGCAAAGAAAAGAAAGTTAGATTACAGAACTTATGTTTTAATCGGTGATTCTGAATTTGCTGAAGGTTCTATTTATGAAGCATTACAAATTGCAAGTCATTATGATCTAAATAATTTATGCGCAATAATTGATGTCAATAGATTAGGACAAAGTGGAGAAACTATGCTTGGATATAATCTGCAGGTTTATGAAGAAAGAATAAAATCTTTTGGTTGGAACACCATAATCGTAAACGGACATGAGATTAATGAACTAATTACTGCTTTTGAAATTGCAAGAAAAGAAACAAGAAGACCAACTGCAATAATTGCTAAAACTGTAAAGGGAAAAGGTGTTTCATTTTTAGAAAATAAAGAAGGATGGCATGGTAAATCGTTAAATCAAGATGAATTAGAAAAGGCTTTTAATGAAATTCCTGAAGTGAATATGCCTAAGATAGTTTTACAGACAAGAGAAGCAACAGACAACATAGTATTAGTTAATGATAATAAATTAAATTTTATTAAAACAGATTATAAAATTGGAGAATTAGTTGCTGCTAGAGAAGCTTATGGCAAAGCGCTTGTGAAACTTGCAGAAATCAATGAGAATATTGTTGCTTTAGATGCTGAAGTTAGTAATTCCACTTATTCTCATGAATTGTTTAAAAAATTTCCAGATAAATATATTGAATGTTATATTGCTGAACAAAATATGATTAGTGTAGCTAGTGGTTTATCAATAAAAGGATTTAATGTTTTTGCTTCTACTTTTGCTTGTTTTTTATCAAGAGCGCATGATCAGATAAGAATGGCAACCATATCGAATTCTAATATTACGATAGTTGGAAGTCATGCTGGTGTTTCTATTGGTGAAGATGGTCCTTCTCAGATGGGATTAGAAGACATTTCAATGTTTAGGTGTTTACCAAATAGTATTGTATTTTATCCAAGTGATGCTGTTTCTACTGAAAAAATAGTTGAATTGTGCAATAAAATTAAAGGTTTAAAATATATAAGAACAACCAGACCAAAAACTCCTGTAATTTATTCTGATAATGAAAAATTTGAAATTGGAGGACTTAAAGTTTTAAGACAATCAAAAAAAGATAAAGTTGTTATTGTTGGTGCAGGAATAACTTTGCATGAAGCAATAAAATCGTATGAACGATTAGCGAAGAATGGTATTATGACTTGTGTTGTTGATTGTTATTGTGTAAAACCATTTAATTCCAAAAAATTTATTGAACTTGCTATGAAACATGGAAAAAAGATTTTAGTTGTTGAGGATCATTATCAAGAAGGGGGGATTGGGGAAACTATTGCAAAAACGGTTAGTGGCAGTGCAATTAGTGTTGCTTATCTTGCAATAAATGAATTACCAAGATCTGGAAAAAGTGAAGAATTAATGAAAAAATATAAAATTGATTCCAATGCAATTGTTAATGCTGTTAAAAGTTTATAATGGCAATAGGATTCTCTTCAAACAACGGCTGATGATGTAGAAAATATTTTTTTAACAAAAATATATCGAAGAGCCAGACCATGAAAATAACATCGTAAAAATCTATCAACCGAAGATTAAAGAGAATCTGGCAATAGTAATTCTTAAATATTTCAATAAACTCAAATAATCTATGAAAAATGAGGCTTTGTATATTTCTATTATATTACTAATCTCTATTTTTATTTCAGGTACAATTTTATCTTTTGATTCTTTAACTGATTTTACAGGCAGTTTTACTTTATTTTCAGGTGATGCTGTTAAGATTATTAAAGTCGGTGATACAATCAATGTCGCAAAGAGTGAAACATTCAAATTAGATATTAATAATTTCAAAAAAACAATTATTGTTAAAGAGTTCTCTCCAAATGAAATTTTGGTAAGTATAGATAATAAAGATTATAAAATTTTAAAAGGTGAAACTACACAAATAAAATCACTTGGGGCAAATTTTGATGTTAGGTTTAATGGCCTTAAGAATGCAAAGGCAATACTTATTATTCAAGCGTCTAAAAAGGTTAATACTGTTCCAACTCTTGATAAACCTTTAGATACAAGAACAATAAAAAAACAAGAACCTAACTTAATTACGAAATTTTTAAATAAATTTAAGAAAAATCCCAAAAAATCTATTGATGAAAAGATAATATTAAAAAAACAAGAGAATATAGAGTTAAAATATCCAGTATATGCAGAACAAAATAAAATTATCAGCAGAGATGATTTATTTCAAATTTTGTTTAATAAAAAAGTAGTTTCTTTACTGAGCGAATCTCAATATGGGCGCATTATACTGTCTGAATCCTGCAGAAATAATCAACTTGATGCAGAGCTTGGAGAAAGTGATGTAGATTGTGGTGGACCATGTCAGAGCTGTGAAGATTATAGATTATGCAATACTGGAAATGATTGTAAAAGTTTGAAATGTCAACTGAAAGACTCTAATAGTATTTTAGCAAGAAGATGTTTACCTGCAGATATGCCTTTATGTACTGAAAGTTCTTCTGGAGTTGAGTTAAGTAGAGAATTTGTACTAAATGGCTGTAAAGATGAAAGAACTGTAATAGAAAGAAACTGCATTAGTAATGATTTGAAAACTTATAGTGAAGGTGAAGTTATCTGTCCTCCTGGAAAAACCTGCCAAAATGGACAATGTATTGGAAGAAGGGGATTTTGTATAGATAATGATGTAGAGAATAATAATTCCATTATAGGAATTGCAATTGCACAAAACACAAATGAGGAACTTGGAAAAGATTATTGCTTGAATGATTATGAATTAAAACAGGTTAATTGTGTTGCTGATTCTGCAATTTATGGACCTGTTGAGAATTGCGGCGAAAATGAAATTTGTTCTGGTGGCGTGTGTCTTTCAAGAAACTATTGCGAAGATCCTGAATATGCTCCTGAAGATTCTTCTTTAATACCCACACATGGAGAAGGAAATATAAGAAAACATATTGATAGTTGCATTAGTGAAACAAGAGTAAGACATATTGTATGTGATGGAATTTCTCCTAAAATTTCTGAAACTGATTGTCCCGGGGAATTAGTTTGTAATAATGGGCTATGTGGTGGACAATTATACGATCATTGCATTGAACTTGAATGGGGTGCTATTGATAAAGATGGAAATCGTTTCTGGAATGGTTGCAGCTGGAATTCTGATGTAATAAGGAGGATTGCTAAATGTTTTCCTGATGGTAATGTTGATTTTGTGCCTGAACCTTGTATGGAAGGGGTTTGTGAAGGAGGAGAATGTGTAAGATCCACTTGTGAAGATAGTGATGGAAGAGATCCAATGACTTCAGGTAATGTGGAAACTAATCTGAGAATAGTTCCTGGAGAAGAGAGCAAAAATAATATTTTTCGTGACTATTGCGAGGATAATTTTCGTATAGATGGAGTTATTCCTGAAATAGATTCTGTAGAGGAAGAAATCTGCCGTGATGGGGTAATGGACTTGGCAGGAAATATTAATAGTGTTAGATCTTGGGAAAGGGTAGCTTGTGAAGAGGGACAAATATGTATAAATGAATTGCGAAGAAATGAATTTAATAATGGTTATTTAATTGGCAGTTGTGTTGAAAATTCAGAAGAACAAAGTTGCGAAGATTCTGATAGTGATATTAATATTTTTCAAAAAGGAACAACAAGTACAAGCAGAAGACCAGATGGGCCACCATTTATAGATCGTTGCAGAGGGGAGTCTGCAACGAGTACAACCCTGGTGGAATATTCATGCAGGGAAAGGGGATATGTTGGAGAATCTGTGATTACCTGCCCAAATAATCCTGATAATCCAGCAGAGCATTTTCCTTACTGCGATAATGGTGCTTGCTCAAAAGGAATTGATGAAGATCCTAATAATGATATCTTTAAAAAAGGCTATGTAACAGATGTAGACGGGAATATACATCCTGATTTTTGCAGGGGTGGAAAAGTTATTGAATTAAGTTATAATAGAGAAACTGGGGAATTAATTGAAACTGAATTTGAATGCCCGGAGGGAACTAGTTGTTCAGAAAATGATCCTGGCAGATGTTCATGAGCTGGATAATAGATGGTAAAATTATTAAATTATAAAAAGATATTGTCAAGTTATCGTGACATGAAGTGTAAAGAAATCCTTAGAAAATAAGCAAACTTCCTACTGATTATCTTTTAATATTATGGATAAAATAAATCTCCGTTGGTATTTGTTATTACAATTGGTTAGGACAAAGTTTATACCTTAATTTTTTAGTATTTATATTATTAATAAAATTGAGGATATCACTATAAGTTGATAGTATTGCATTATAAAAACATTAAAATACTAATTATTTCTTAATTTAATTAAATGTTAGATACAATTACTGGATTTGTAACAAAAGCTGTGAGTAGTGAAGTTGGTGTTAGTTGGATTATATTCTTAGTAATTTTGTTTTTGATTATTATTTTTTCAATAAGGCATTTACTGGATATAGCAGTTGATTTGTGGAGAATTCCTCTAGCTGTTATAATTGATGCAGTAGATATTCTTGCTTATAATAATCCTTATCTTGACTTATTGGCTGCTTTTGGATGTTTTATTTTATTTTTAGTATTTTCAAGAAGAGGACATCATTGGGGAAAAATACTTGGAATAGTAGCAGTATTAGAAGCACTAGTAGGTGTATGGATATTGCCAGATTATGCATTTATAACAAATTTAATGCCAACAAGCACAATATTAATATTTATTTCTGTATGGTCACATTAAAATGAGCAATTGGTTAATTTTATTAATAATAATAACTGCAACACTTGTTATCTATTGGGTGTTATCTGGAGAAAGAAAACATAAGGAGATGCTGAAAAAATGAATTTTATAAGAAAAATTTTTGAAGATAGAATAGATGAAGAAACACACAGACAATTTAAAAGATTTAGCAAAGGTAATTTTGAAAACAGGGCAGTAATTGAAATAGCAATAACTGGAAAAGGTTTGAAGGTTAAGACAAGTTTTGAATTTGTTAATGATTTAACTAATTATTTAGTAAATACAATTAAAGATAAAGTTCATATAACTGGCGGTATAATAACTACTAAAGATATAAAAGAAGGATTGGGTTTTGAAATTTCTAATATAAAACAATTTGCTGGTGTAAAAACTTATGAGATTGATACAGAGATTGCTAAAGATGACTTGTTTAAAGTTATGGATAAATTTCCTGATGCAGTTTATTGCCTGAGTTTTACAACTGAATCTGGAAGTCTAAAAACCAAAGTTAAAACTCCTAAAGCTGCTAAACCTGGAAAAGGAGAAGATGGTGAAGTTAAAGCTAATTACTGTGTATTTTCAACAAGCGATTTATCATTAAAGAATGATCTTGTTTTTGATGTAAAAGGAGATTTTAAGAAATTTAGAGCAACTCACGATTTTTTAATTGATGAATTGGTTGTGCCTAAAGAATATGAGAATGATTTTGCAATGGCTAGGGCTCATGCAAAAAGAAAAGGAAGAATTATAAGACACCTGGATATTGATGGAAGACAAGAGACAAAAGAACATGACTTGCTTGTCTAATTATGAAATATTTTATGTGGGGGAAAAGATGGTTGAAGCAAATATAAATTATTTGGCTGTTTTAGCTGGTGCAGTTGTCAGTATGATTATTGGTTTTCTATGGTATGGTCCATTATTTGGAAAAACATGGATGAATTTAATGGGTTTTAAGAAAGAAGATATTGCTAAAACAAAAAATATGGGTTTAAGATATTTTGTTATGTTTGTTGGTACATTAATAATGAATTATGTTTTAGCTCTTTTTGTTGACTATTCTGGAGCAACTACAATTTTAGGTGGAGCATTAGCTGGTTTTTGGTTATGGCTTGGATTTATAGCAACTGTAACTCTAGGAATAGTTTTATGGGAAAATAAATCTTTTAAACTTTATTTATTAAACAGTGGGCATTATTTAGTTGCTTTAGTTGTTATGGGAATAATACATGCTGTTTGGATTTAATTTCTTTTATTATTTGATTTTCTAAACTTTTTGATATAATAATTTAAATAATAAGAAAATATTTACACTTATTTAAGAGAAGTTTGAATAATTAAGTTTTTTGATAATTTTTTCCTGTGGAACTCAAGAATTTTGATGTTTAAAGCTTTGAAGTTTTTTAGAAATGTAGTTTTGCAAAGTTCTCTTAAAATTTAATACTCTAATAAATACAATAATTTTATTTTTAATGAAATAACTTCAACAATTTTAGTTATTTTTGGATTAGTATTGCTTGCTGTTGCTTTAGGTGACTAAAATGAAAAAAATTTCTGATAATGTGAGAAAAAATATATTAGATTTATAAATTTTCAAATAAAAACTTTTAATAATACTTATTATTTTAATATTTTAATATTTTAAATTTTTTTGGCATAGAAATTTTCATTTCGTGATATTCTTTCAGGGTTAATAGTGTTGAACCATAATCTAATAGCAAGTCCATATATTTGGGTTTTAATTTCTTTAATTGCTTTTCTTAATGTTCTTCCCGTGACTACATCTATATCAAACACAATTATTTTCTTATTTCTCCTTTTTTGATTTTATCCAGAAATTTCCAACTTGTTTCTTTTCCTTTTCTTTCTGGTTTTGCTTTTATTACCTTTAGACCAAACTTTTCTGCTACAAATCCCATAAATAATCCGCCAGTTGCTAATGCTATTCCTATATCATATTCTTTCTTTAGTTCCTTTGCTGCTGCACATGCTTGCGGAAGAAACACTATTTTATATTTTCTTGCTTTATCTTTCCCAACTACCATAGACAAAAATTTTTGATATTCTTTCGCAAATATCTTTGAGGTTTTGTTTATCATATTCTTTTTCATTTATTTCTTGATTTAAAGATTATGTTTTGTTTTGATTCTCTTCAAACAACGGCTGATGATGTAGAAAATATTTTTTTAACAAAAATATATCGAAGAGCCAGACCATGAAAATAACATCGTAAAAATCTATCAACCGAAGATTAAAGAGAATCTTTTGTTTTTTTATGTATAAGATAAATTTTAATCTTCAATATCCATGTAATATTTTATAGCATCAGTCAGAAGTTAGGCAAAAACTACATTGTGAAAAAATAAATTAGAGATGACCAGAAAGGCACATATTAGATATTGGAAGTTAAGAACACTAGAAAGTAAGGTCTTAAAGGAAATGAAGAGTTAAGGCTTGTAAACCCTTTTTTAATATGTTCATTGGTAAAAATTTACTTGTTGATTTTACTTGTTGATCGACTGAAAAAGCATATATCTTTATAAATAGATTAATATTCCCACAATATACCCTACTGATTGCAGAAAGTCGTCGATTCTAGAATTATTTACGTGCTCAAGAAAAGTAAATAGGAAAGCTTATAAAAGAAACAAAAGGACAAAAAATTAAAAATGTCAAAAGTATACGGACCAAGGCATGGGAGTTTGCAATTCTGGCCTAGAAAGAAATCTAAAAAAATGACTGCCGGAGTTAAGTCATGGCCCAGATCTAAAAATACAACTCTTCAAGCTTTTTCAGGATACAAAGTTGGAATGACTCATATTGTCATAAAGGATACCAGGCCAACTTCAATGACTAAAAATGAAGAATTATTTTTACCAGTAACAATTTTAGAATGTCCTGCTTTGAAAGTTTTATCTATAAGATTTTATAAACCAGATCCTTATGGTAAAAAAGTTGCTTTAGAAATTTTGAATCCTAAACTTGATAAAAGCTTAGAAAGAAGATTAAGTTTACCTAAAAAATATAATTTTGAACAAAGGCTAAAAGAAGCCCAGGATCGTATTAGTGAGTTCAGTGAAGTGCATTTACTTGTTTATACACAACCTAAAAAAACCGGATTTGGAAAGAAAACTCCTGAAATCTTAGAATTTGGAATTGGTGGTAATGATATTAAATCAAAATTAGATTATGCGAAAGGTTTGTTTGATAAAGAGATTAAAGTAAGTGAAATAATAAAATCTGGTGCAAGAGTTGATGTTCATTCAGTTACAACAGGAAAAGGTTTTCAAAGTGTAGTAAAAAGATTTGGTATGCCATTGAGATCACATAAATCAGAAAAGAAAAGAAGAGCTTCTGTTCTTGGGCCTGAATTGCCTGGAAAAGTACATTGGGGTGTTCCTATGCCTGGAAGAATGGGATTTAATCTGAGAACTGAATATAACAGAGATATTATAATGGTTGATGATAAACCAGAAAAAATTAATCCAAAAGGCGGATTTTTACACTATGGTTTAATTAAAGCGGATTATGTTTTAGTAAAGGGCAGTATTCCCGGACCTTGCAAACGTCTAGTAACTCTTACAGAACCATTGAGACCTGGAAAATCATTTGGAAATAATTTTACTATACAATATATTAGCCAGGAGAGCAAGCAATGAAAGCAGAAGTAATTGGTTTGGATGGAAAGAAGATTAAAACAATAGACCTTCCTGAACAATTTAATGAAGATTATGAACCTGATTTAATTAAGAGGGCTATACTCGCAATAAATAGTCATGGCAGACAGGCGTATGGTACTGCTTATCAAGCAGGAATGTCACATTCAGCTAAATTATCCAGAAGAAGAAGAAACTATAAAGGATCTTATGGAAAAGGAATTTCAAGAGTTCCAAGAAAAACTATGTGGAGAAGAGGTATGCAATTTGGATGGGTTGCAGCTAATGCTCCTGGAACTGTAGGTGGTAGAAGAGCGCATCCTCCTAAGGCTCAAAGAATCTGGGATTTAAAAATAAATAAAAAGGAAAGAAAAAAAGCAATAAGAAGTGCTTTATCTGGTGCAGTTTTGAATAGCCAATTACTTATTATAGAAGATAAAATTGAAAATTTGAAAAAGATAAAAGATGTAAAAACTGTATTTACAACTCTTGGATTAAATATTACAGCAAAAAAAATTCAAAGGGCTGGAAGAGGAAAATCCAGGGGAAGGGGAATAAAATATTCTAAGAATCCTTTAATTGTTGTTGCTAAAAAATGTGATTTTATTAATGCAGTTTCAAATTTACCAGGTTATGATGTGGTTGATGTTAAGAGTTTAAATGCACAACTTTTAACTTTGGGTCATGATAAAATAAGAAAATGTATATTTACAGAAAGTGCAGTAAGCACAATTGGAAAAGAAAAATTATTTTCAGGAGATAAAAAATGAAAGACAGTTATAAAATAGTAAAATATCCTGTTGCTACTGAAAAAGCTGTCAGATTAATGGACAAAGAAAATAAATTGTTATTTGTAGTGGATATGAAATCTAGAAAAGATAGTATTAAGAAAGCAGTAGAAGATGCATTTGGTGTCAAGGTTTTGAATGTAAATACATTTATATCAAATAAAGGAGTAAAAAAAGCTTATGTTACATTGAGTAAGGAAACACCTGCTATTGATGTAATGACAAGGCTTGGATTGATGTAATAAAATGGGTAAGAGAATTATTTCACAGAGGAGAGGAAGGGGAACAAGAAGATTTATCAGTCTTAGACATAGATATATTGGTCCTGCAAGAAATAAAATTAATTTAAAAAATGAAGTTCATACAGCTGAAGTTGTGTGTTTACATCATAGTCCTGCACATTCAGCTCCATTGGCTCATGTTGTATATGATGATGGAGAAGAAGGATTAATGATTGCACCAGAAGGAATTGCTGTTGGAGATGTAATATCGACGGGGAAGACTAGTGAAATACGTCCAGGGAATACATTAAGGCTTGGAGATATTCCTGAAGGTACTGCTATTTATAATATTGAAAATTATAAAGGAGATGGTGGAAGATATGTAAGGGCTTCTGGCACTGCAGCTAGAGTGCTTGCAAATATGGGACAAACAGTTTCTGTAATTCTGCCTAGCAAAAAACAAAAAAATTTTAGTGCAAATTGCATGGCTACTATTGGAAATGTTGCTGGTGGTGGAAGACTTGATAAGCCTATGTTAAAAGCTGGAGCAAATTGGCATGCAAAGAGAGCAAGAGGCAAGCTTTATCCTGTAACCTCAGCTGTTGCTATGAATGCTAATGAACATCCTTTTGGTTGCGGTAGAGGCAGGCATATGGGTAAACCTTCAATTGCACCAAGATATGCACCTCCTGGAAGAAAAGTAGGATTGATCCATCCAAGAAGGACGGGCAGAAGGAGATAAAGATGGCTAAGAAAGATACTACATTCAAAGGCAAAACTGTTGAAGAACTTCAAGAAATGAAATTGGGAGATTTTATGAATCTGGTTCCTTCAAGAACCAGGAGGACTTTGAAAAGGGGATTTACCGAAGAACAGAAAAAATTATTACTTAAAGTTAAAAAAGCAAAAGAAGGAAAATATAAAAAGCAAATAAAAACCCATTGCAGAAACATGATTGTATTGCCTGAAATGGTGGGACAAAAAATTGCTGTACATACAGGAAAAGAATTTTCTGTTATTGATATTACTTATGAAATGCTTGGAAGATATTTAGGAGAATTAACTTTAACTAGAAAAAGAGTTGCTCACAATGATCCTGGTATTGGTGCTACAAAATCAAGTGCTTCAAGAGGAGTCAAATGAAATCAGAAATAAATTCAGCAGTTGTAAATGCAAGGTCTTTGCCTATTTCTACTAAATATTCTGTAGAAATCTGTAATTTTATCAGATATAAAGATCTTAAGACTGCAAGAAAACAAATTGAAAATATAGTTGAAATGAAAAAAGCATTGCCAATAAGAAGATTTGGATGGGATCTGGGACATAAAAAAGAAGTTGGGCCTGGAACATATCCTGTTAAAGCTGGAAAACATTTTTTACAATTATTAGATTCAGCAAAATCAAATGCAGAAAATAAAGGATTAAATGGAGAAAATTTAGTTATAACTATTGCTAAGGCAAATAAAGCAGAAAGAAGATGGAGAGCTGGAAGAAAGGGAAGAGTAAAAATGAAAAATACTCATGTTACTATAAAAGTTGAAGAAATTAAAAAAGAAAATTTGAAGGAAGGAAATAAAAAATGATTGAAAGGCAAATAGTTGCAGAAAAATCCAAAGAACAAGCAATACAAAATTTTGTATTTTCATATTTAGGAAAATTAAGCTGCAGCAAAATTAAATTACAAAGAACTCCTCTTGGTGAAAAAATTAGTGTTTATACTTCAAGACCTGGTTTAATTGTAGGGCGAAAGGGTGCAAATATAAAACAATTAACAGAAATATTAAAAAATAAATTCAATATGGACAATCCACAGTTAGAAGTTGTAGAAATTGAGAACCCAAATTTAGATGCTGCAACTGTTGCCAGAAACTTAATTGGGGGTTTAGAAAGATTTGGAACTAAGAGATTTAAGGCTTTAGCTTACAAGGCTCTTGATGATGTTATGAATGCAGGTGCAAGAGGAGTAGAAATTGTAATTGGAGGAAGAGGTGTTCCTGGAGAAAGAGCAAAGAGCTGGAGATTTACATCTGGATATTTAAAAAAATCAGGTGATATATCTGAAAACTTTATGGATAGATGTTATGAAGGCTGTAATTTAAGAAGCGGAACTGTTGGCATTAAAGTAAGCATACTTCATCCTGATGTTTTACTTCCTGATGATATAACTCCAAAAGTTACAAAACAGATTGAAGATATTAAAAAAACTGAAGTTACTGAACAGAAAATTGAAGTTACAGAAGAAAAGAAAAAAGAAGTTCCTGAGATAAAAGAAGCTGAAAAAACAGAAGAAACTAAAAAAGAAAAACCAAAGAGGGTCAGAAAGAAAGCTAAGACAGAAGAAAATAAAGCTGGAGAAAAATCAGAAAATGGCGATAATAAAGAAGAGTGAATTCAAAAATATGAGTAAAGAAGAAATGGGAAAAAGGTTATTAGAATTAAGAAAAGAACTAGTAAAATTAAAAGCACAGGTAGCAAGGGGAACTCCTGCTGAAAACCCTGGAAAAATAAGGGCAATAAAAAGAACTGTAGCTAGATTATTAATGTTTATACATAGAACTGAGGAGGTTGTAGTTAAAAGCAAATGAGTGAAGTTTGTGCAACTTGTGGATTACCAAAGGATCTTTGTGTTTGTGAAACTTTAGCTGTTGAAGGACAAAAAATCACAGTCAGTGTTGTAAAAAGGAGATTTGGGAAGTTAGCAACTGTTGTAGAAGGGCTTGATGAAAAAAGAGTGGATTTAAAAGACCTTGCTAAAAAACTTAAAACTAAGCTTGCTTGTGGCGGAACATATAAAAACGGGGTGATTGAACTACAAGGAAACCATGTGGATAAAGTTAAATCTGAACTTATTAATATCGGATTTAATGAAGACCTAATATTGGTGAAATATAATGTCAAATGAAATATCAACCCTGATTGGCTGTCATGTAGAAGTATTAGAATCTTCGAATAGTAGCCTGATAGGAATAAAAGGAAAAGTAACGGATGAAACAATGAACATGTTAGAAATTGACAATAAAACAAAACTTGTGAAAAACCAAATAACTTTGAAAATAGATTTTAATAATCATAACTATATCATCGATGGTAAATTATTGAATGGAAGAGTTGAAGACAGAATGAAGAAAGGGAGAATTACAAATGAGTAAATCAAGAGATATTGGTTTGGATATTAAGGCACCTAAGGAAAGCTGTAATGATATACATTGTTCTTTTCATGGAAATCTTGTAGTTAGAGGAAGACAATTTGTTGCAAATGTTAAAGGTACAAAGGCACAGAAAACAGCAGTTGTTGAATGGGAAAGACTATTTTATTTACCTAAATACCACAGATATGAAAAAAGAAAAACAAAGATACATGTGCATAACCCTGTATGTATCGATGCTAAAACAGGTGAAAAAGTTTTGATTGTAGAATGCAGGAGGATTAGCAAAACTAAAAATTTTGTTATATTAACTAAAATATGAAAGCACTAAAAGCAAATGTTACAAGTGGATTATGCAGGGGAAGCAGAATACCTGTATGTGATAATTCAGGAGCTAAATTACTTTACATAATTTCATTTAGAGGAGATAAAGGTGTAAGAGGAAGAAAACCTAGCGGTGGTGTTGGTGATTTTATTACAGCATCTGTAAAAATTGGCGATCCTGATATGAGAAAAAAAGTTGTGAATGCTGTTATAGTAAGGCAGAAAAAAGAGTATAAAAGAAGTGATGGCACAAGAATTAAATTTGAAGATAATGCAGCTGTTGTTTTAAAAGATGAAAAAGGAAATCCAAGTGGCACTTTAGTTAAAGGACCAATTGCAAGAGAAATAGTTGGCAGATGGCCTGCAGTTGCAAAAATTGCCAAGCTGGTGGTTTAAGAAAAATGAAAACTGAATGGAATAAGAGCTGGAAAGGGAGCAAGCAACCCAGGAAACAGAGAAAATATATTTACAATATTCCCCTTCACTTGGCAAGAAAATTAATGTCAAGTCACCTTGCTAAAGATTTAATTAAAAAATATGGAAAAAGAAATGTTCCTGTAAGAAAAGGAGATTTAATAAAAATTATGGTAGGACAATTTAAAGGAAAAACTGGAAAGATAGATAAAGTAGATGCTAAACACAGAAAGGTTTATGTTGAAGGAATTTATACGATAAAAAGAGATGGGACTAAAATGCCTTATCCAATACATCCATCAAATTTGTTGATTATATCATTGGAGGCAAGTGATAAAGTAAGGAGGAAAGTTTTAGAGAGAAAGTAATATGGTACAAAATCATTTATCTAGAATTGCAGCACCGAAAACCTGGCATGTTAATAGAAAGTTAACTAAATGGGTAGCAAGGCCTATGCCTGGAGCACATCCGCTTGACAAAAGTTTAACTTTATCATTTATATTAAGAGATATTCTGAGCCATTGCAAAACAAAAAAAGAAGTTAATAAAATTCTGAATGATGGGAATTTGTTTGTTGATAAAAAAATTAGAAAAGAAAATAAATTTGCAGTTGGATTAATGGATGTTGTTGAACTTCCTAAACTTAATGAAACTTATAGAATTTTATTTAATAACAAAGGAGAACTATCTTTAGTATCTATAAATAAAACAGAAGCAAATCTTAAACTTTTAAAAATTGTAAGAAAAAATGCTGTAAAAAACAGCAAAATCCAAATTACATTCCATGATGGTAAAAATTTATTAATGGATAAATTTGAGGGTAGAGTTGGAGACACTGCTTTGTTCGACCTTACAAAAAATAGTGTAACAAAATGGATTACTCTTGACAAAGGAGTTATAGTTTATTTATCTGGTGGTAAACATATTGGAAATATCTGTAAAATTAAAGACGTTATTAGAGTAAAAAATCTAGAAAAACCAAAAGTTGTTGTTGAAATTGAAGGTACTGAATATACAACACTTATGGAATATGCTTTTGTTGTTGGAGAAAAACATCCTGAATTATCATTGGGAGATAAAAAATGAATTCCATGAAAAAAATCTTTGTAAGCAAAATAACACTAAATATTGGTGTTGGAAGTCCTGGAGATAAAATGGAAAAAGCTATGAGGCTGCTTAGTACGATTTCAGGATCAAAACCAGTTTCAACTATTACAAATAAAAGAATTCCTACCTGGGGTGTCAGACCTAAACTTGCAATTGGTGCAAAGGTTACTGTTAGAGGTAAAAAGGCTAATGAATTACTTAAAAGACTATTGCATGCTTTAGATAATAAATTACCTACTTCTAAATTTGACCAATTTGGAAATTTATCATTTGGAATACACGAATACATTGATATTCAAGGAATTGCTTATGATCCGACTATTGGTGTTATTGGTTTAGAGGCTGCTGTAACTTTAGAAAGACCGGGTTTTAGAATTAAAAGAAGAACGATTAACAAACAAAAATTACCTTTAAGACACAGAATAACAAAAGAAGAAGCTATTCAATTTGTACAAAAAGAATTTGGAGCAAAGGTTGGTGAAGAATAATGACAACTAGCGATTATAAAAAGGCATTTACTCAACTCAAGGCTAATCCTATAAAGTTGAAGAAATATAAAAAACATAATACACCAAAAGTAAGAAAGACAGGCATTGGATTGAGAAGATGTAAAAGGTGCGGAAGATTTGGTGCACATATCAGAAGTTATGGTTTACACTTATGCAGAACGTGTTTCAGGGAGGATGCTAAATCAATTGGATTTAAGAAATTTAGCTAAATAAAAATGGTAATGAATGATACTTTAGCAGGGGTTTTATCACATATTAATAATTGTGAAATAAAAGGAAAGAGAGAATGTTTAGTTAAACCAGTTTCAAATTTAATAATTAAGGTTTTAAATATTTTAAAAGATAATAGGTATATAGGCGATTTTGAGATTGTGACTAAAGCAAGGGGTGGAGAAATTAAAATAAATCTTATAGGAAATATAAATAAATGTGGTGTTGTCAAGCCAAGATTTTCATTTAAAGTTAATAATTATGAACTTTTTGAAAAAAGATATTTACCAGCGAAGGGCTTTGGAATTTTACTTGTTAGTACGCCTAAAGGAGTGCTTATTCACAGAGAGGCATTAGATAAGAAAATTGGGGGAAAACTTTTAGCATATTGTTATTAAAATGGAACGTACTTATAAAATTGAACTGGAAATTCCTGAAAAGGTTACTGTAATTGTAGAGAAAAGTTTAGTTAAAATAAAAGGACCTAAAGGAGAAGTACAGAGAGATTTTAATTATCCAAGAATTGAAATTGAAAAAACAGATAAGTCTATAATACTTAAAACTAAGAAAATTATTAAAGCTGTACAGAATGATAAAATGATTATTAATTCTTATGAATCACACATAAATAATATGTTTAAAGGAGCTTTAGATGGTTATTTTGCTAAAGTAAAAGTTTGTTCTGGACATTTTCCAATACAAGCTAAACTTGAGGGCAATGTATTACAAGTTAAAAACTTTTTAGGAGAAAAAATTCCCAGAAAAGCAGTAATTCCTGCAGGTGTAAAAGCTGAAGTTAAAGGAGATATTGTAGAATTGACTGGTGTTGATAAAGAAAAAGTTGGTCAAGCAGCAGCTAATATCGAGCAGTCGACCAGAATTACGAATAGGGATAGAAGAATATTCCAAGATGGTTGTTATATAATACTTAAACCTGGAGAAGTACAAAAATGAAATCACAATTAGAAACCAGAAATAAAATGAAATCCAAGAAGCCTGAATTTAGAAGACAGAATGTAAATAGATATAAAAGTTTTGAAGAGAGTTGGAGAAGGCCAACTGGAATCCACAGTAAATTAAGAAGAGGATTTAGAGGAAAGTGGGCAATGCCTGCAATTGGTTATTCGAGCCCGAGATCGGTTAAAGGATTAACGCATAACGGATTTGTTCCTGTTGTTGTTTCCAATGTTAAAAATTTAGAAAATTTAGGAAAAGAACATGCAATTGTAATTTCTTCTAATGTGGGAATGAAAAATAGAATTAAGATAATTGAAGCAGCTAAATCTAAAAATTTAAAAGTTTTAGGTGTTAAGGATTTTGATAAATATTTACAAGAATCAAAAAAATTATTTGATGAAAGAAAAAACCAGAAAGGTCTTAAAAAAACTGAGAGACAAAAATTAAAACAAGAATCTGAAAAGAAAAGCGAAGAGAAAAAAACTAAGGAAAATCAAAAAGCAAATAAAACTGAAACTAAAGAAGAAAAACCAAACACCGGAGTAAAAAATGGATCTGAGAAATAAAAAAGAATTAGCTGCTAAAATTCTTGATGTTGGAATTACAAGAGTCTGGTTAGATCCAAATAAAAAACAAGAAATAAAAGAAGCAATAACAAGAGAAGATTTGAAAAGATTAATAAGCAAAGGCATTATTCTTGTAAAACAGAAAAAGGGTGTTTCTAGAGGAAGAGTAAGAAGATTATTGTTACAAAAAAGAAAAGGAAGAAGACATGGCATAGGTTCAAGAAAAGGAAAACACACTGCAAGGGCAGGGAAAAAAGAGTTGTGGGTTGTTAAAATAAGGCTTTACAGATCATTATTTAATTCGCTTTTGGAAAAACAATTAGTTACAAAACAAACTTATAGAGATTTAAGGAACAAAGCAAAGGGCGGTTATTTCAGAAGCAGAAGACACATATTATTATATTTAACAGAAAATGCTTTATGGGTTAAGAAAAAATGAAAAAAGGATATACAGTAAAATTCAGAAGGAAGAGAGAAGGTAAAACTGATTATAGATCAAGATTAAAACTTCTTGCATCAAATAAATCAAGAATCGTAGTCAGAAGAAGTTTGAGAAATGTTATGGTACAATTTACTGATTTGGGAGAGAAAGGAGATAAAACCCTTGTTGTCGGGCATAGCAGAGAATTATTGCAATATGGATGGAAATCACATAAAGGAAATATTCCTTCAGCATATCTTGTTGGTTATTTAGCAGGATTAAAAGCTAAAAAAGAGGGGATTAAAGATGGTGTTTTGGATTTAGGTTTAAGTAAAGCAGTTAAAGGCTCAAGTTTTTTCAGTGCTATTAAAGGAGTAATTGATGCCGGAATAAATGTTAACTGCTCAAAAGAAATTTTACCTGATGAAGATACAATTAAAGGAAAGAAAATAGCAGATTATGCAAAATCCTTATCTAATAATAAAGATTTATATTCAAAACAATTTTCAAATTATTTAAAGATAGGTTTAAAACCTGAAGACTTTACTAAGAATTTCGAGGAGGCAAAGAAAAAAATTATTGACAAATGGCAGCACCGTTAAAAGCAATATCAAACTTAGAAAACTGGAAACCTAAAACTGAGTTAGGAAGAAAAGTTAAGAATAAGGAAATTACTAATATTAATGATATATTAGAGAAAGGGTTAAGGATCTTAGAACCTGAAATTGTTGATACTTTATTACCCAACATAGAAGTTGAACTTTTAGTTGTTGGTCAAAGCAAAGGTAAATTTGGTGGTGGAAAAGGAAGTATATGGAAGCAAACACAAAAGAAAACATCTGAGGGAAATACAATTACTTTTTCTGCATGTGCAGTTGTTGGAGATAGAAATGGTCATGTAGGAATTGGTTTTTCAGGTGCAAAAGAAACTGTTCCTGCAAGAGAGAAAGCAATGAGAGAAGCAAAACTAAATCTTATTGAATTAAGAAGAGGATGCGGATCTTGGGCTTGTGGCTGTAAAGGAAGTCATTCAATTCCTTTCAAAGTTAGTGGAAAATCAAGCAGTGTTTCAATGTTTTTAATGCCTGCTCCTAGGGGTGCTGATTTAAAGATTGAAAGCAAATGTGGAAAAATATTACAATTAGCCGGAATAAAAGATGTATATTCAAGAACTGAAGGACAAACTTCTACTAAATTAAATTTATTTGTATCTTGTTTTGAAGCATTAAAAAGTTTAAGCAAAGTTAAAGTTCAACCTGAATTAGAGGAATCACTTGGAATTGTTGAAGGAAGCATTGAGAAATGAAAATCGCAGTAGTCCAGATAAGGGGAACAGTAAGAACTGGTTCTAAAATAAAGGACACTTTAAAATTATTAAGATTAACTAAGAAAAATAGTTGTGTGCTTTTAGAAAATAACCCAGTTTACTTGGGTATGCTTGTCAAACTTAAAGATTTTGTAACGTGGGGAGAAGTCAATAATGAAACACTTAAAAGTTTAATTGAAAAAAGAGGAAGGATTGCTGGTAATAAACCTTTAACTCTAGATTATCTTAATGATAAAATTAAAATGGATTTTAATGGTTTGGCTGAAGCTTTGGAACAAAATAAATTAAAATTAAAAGATATTCCCGGAGTGAAAACTTTTTTCAGATTAAAGCCACCTATACATGGTTTTGAAAGAAAAGGAATTAAAGCACAATTTAGTTTAGGCGGTGCTTTAGGTTATAGGGGAGAGAATATTAATGATTTAATAAGGAGAATGTTATAATATGCCAGCAAATAAAAGAAAAAAATTTGTAAAGATGAGGGGATCTCAAACTCATGGTGGCGGTGCTAAGAAGAAAAGAAGGGGCGCAGGTCATCGTGGTGGTAGGGGTATGGCTGGTTCTGGTAAAAGAGCAGATCAGAAAAAACCGACTATTTTGAAATTATATGGTCCTGATTATTTTGGCAAAAGAGGGTTTAGCAGGCCTCAAAAAGTTATCCAGAAAATAAAAACAATTAATTTAGATGATCTGGAAGTTAAACTTGAAGATTATGTAAAAGATAAATTAGTTACAAAAGAAGGTCAATATTATGTTGTTGATGCTAATAAATTAGGATACAATAAAATATTGGGTGGCGGGAATATAAAATTAAAATTAAAAATTAAAGCAGATTATTTTTCTAAGAAAGCAGCTGAAAAAATAAAAGAGAGTGGAGGAATAATCGAATCTGAAAATGTCGTGGGTGAATAATCTTCTTGCTTTTTTTCCAGAAGTTAAAAAGCCTGAACAGAAGGTTGGATTTAAAGAAAAACTTAAATGGACTTTAATTATTCTAGTTGCTTTTTATATTTTATCTGTAATTCCTTTGTTTGGATTAGGACATAATGAGCTTGCAAGATTTGAACAATTATCTATTATATTAGGAGCAAGTTTTGGATCAATATTATCATTGGGTATTGGGCCAATTGTTACTGCATCTATTGTTTTACAATTACTTACAGGGTCTAAAATACTGAACATTGACTTAACCAGCCATGATGGAAGGGCTTATTTTCAAAGTTTGCAAAAATTAGCATCAGTATTTTTTATTTTATTTGAAGCTGCTGTGTATGTATTTTTGGGAGGATTAACTCCTGATCCTGCATTGAGAGGAAGTTCTGCATATTTTAGTATGCAACTTATTTTAGTTATACAATTAATTATTGGTGGATTATTAATAATGTTCATGGATGAAGTTGTAAGCAAGTGGGGATTTGGATCTGGACTAAGTTTATTCATAGCTGCAGGTGTAGCTTCTGAAATAGTAATAAGAGCATTTAGTCCATTAAATAGTGTTGGTGAATGGGCTTTTGGTTCTGGACAGCAGCCAGTTGGAGCATTTTTAGTTTTTATAATTTCTTTAGTTGGAGGTGCACCAAAAGATGCATTTTTAGCTTTATTCAGTATATTAGCAACTCTGGTTGTGTTTGTAATGTCTGTTTATGCGCAAGCTATAAAAGTTGAAATTCCATTAAGTTTTGGGAGAGTTTCTGGTTTTGGGATAAGGTGGCCTTTAAATTTTTTATATACAAGCAATATTCCTGTTATTTTAATAGCTGCATTACTTGCGAATGTACAATTAGGTTCTGGGTTATTACAAAGCTGGGGGACTATATCGGCTGCTACGGCAAATGAAATAGCGTTGTGGACTAGCGGGCCACAAATAGTTACTAATTTACTTACAGGTTCATTTGTATTTTTCGATATTGTAAGAGCTTTAGGTTATGCTTTATTATTGTCTCTTGGATCAGTTATATTTTCAATATTCTGGGTTGAAACTGCTGGAATGGGTGCTTCTTCTCAAGCAAAACAAATCAAAGCTTCTGGATTACATATTGCCGGATTCAGAAGCGATGAAAGAATATTAGAAAAAGTTTTACAGAGATATATTTTTCCTTTAACTGTTATGGGTGGTTTAGCTATTGGATTATTAGCTGCTGCTGCAGATTTACTTGGTGCTTTATCAAGAGGTACGGGTATTTTATTAGCTGTTATGATAATTTATAGGTTGTATGAAGATATTGCAAAACAACATATGATGGATATGCATCCTGCTCTTAGAAAAATGATGGGTGGCTAAACTAGTTTCTTATAATCGTTATTTTCACCAGTCTATAGGCGAACAGCAGTGAGCTGACTGGTGGCGTATGAATCGTAAGTAATTTCTATTTGAAAATAAATAAAATAGCGTAGTGTTGATATTACTACGCTATTAGAATAACAAAAGCTTTTTAGGTAATAAAATAATCTTATAAATAATGAGAGAAAATGTTGCATATTTTGAGAAAAATTTTACTCCAGAAAAATTAGAAAAATTTATTCAAACAAGCAGTGATTATTCATTTTCATTCTTTATTGATGAATTAAGAAAGGCTGATTATGTTTCTGATCCAAATGTGCGAATGTTGTCTCCAGAAGAATTCTTATTTTTAAGGTAAAATCGTTTTTCATTGGAAGAAAAACAATATCACAATAAACTATTAAGTTTAACTGCTCATTTAAAGATTGTCATCAATTTTCTTGAATTTGTTTATAGTACTGAAATTTTAAGTGACCTTAGACTCAAAGATTTCGAGATGATTTCACCACAAAATATATCCAGACTTGAAAGTAGTCGTAAAGAATTAAGAAAATTGTATAAAGAATTTGTAGATAAAATAATTAATATATTATTAAATTATTCTTCAACTAAAACTATTGTTAGAACAAATATAACTAGAGAAAATATAATGAAATTTTTAAAATTTTATAATAATTTAGAAGTGCTTGAACGGATGAGATCTCTTTTTCTTAAAGAAAATTTAAGCCAAGATATGCGTGAGGATTTAATGGAAATAATTAATGGGCTCAAGTTGTTATTTAAAAACCCTAAAGATAAATGGTTCGAAAATTTGATTAATAGAATAAATAAATTGAGAATTTATAATGAAGTTGATATAATGATTTAAGGAACTATTTATTATTAAAAAAAATTGTTATAATGGGGGAAAAAAAGAATCCCTGAAAGGAAAATTCCCAGACGAAGACTACCTAAAAGGAAAATTCTTGAAAAAAAATCAAAGATCCTGAAATCAATATCTTTGAAACTAAAAATCTATCCCGTAAGAAATAAATACTAGTTCTGTTCTAAATGATTAAAAACCAAAAAGAAGGCTTCCCAATCAATGGGATTAATAACAAAAGATGATGATTGGAAAATTCTATTTTCATGCAGAATCAACTTCTTCTCATACAGCAATTTATTTCTGCACGAAGTCAAAAATAACAAAAGACATTTAAATGATGAGTTTGACTTAATTTTAATGGCATTAGAAAATTTTTTTGATATTCTGTTTGGATGGACCTTAAAATTATCGACTAATCCAAAGACTGCAGGATTAATTGGAATACTTATTGTTTCTTTTATTATAACATTATTAACAACTTTAGTTTATAAATATTTTACAAATCAAGAAGCATTAAAAAATCTTAAAGAAGAAAATAAAAAAATACAAGAGAGAATGAAGGAACATAAAGGCGATGTTAAAAAAATGGCTGAACTGCAAAAAGAAGCTTTTCAAAAAGGATTTATAGAACCAATGAAACACCAGATTAAACCCTTACTAATTACTTTGGTTCCTTTTTTATTAATATTCAGCTGGTTAAGATTAAGATTTGAAAGCACAGGGGATTTGATATTTGGATTAGGGTGGTTTGGAATCTATATAATATCTTCAATTGTATTCAGTATGGTATTAAGAAAATTGTTAAAAGTATATTAATGGAGTAAAAATGGTAATGTTAAGATATAGATCAAGATCAAAGATAAGAAACAAATTAAGAACGCCTGGTGGAAAATTAGTTTTACATCACAGAAGCAGAAAATCTGGCAATCATAGATGCGGAAACTGTAGAAGTATTTTAGCAGGAGTTTCACATAAGAATATTTTAAGTTATAAAAGACCAAGCAGAATGCATGGTGGAAGTTTATGTACACAATGTGTAAAAGCAATTATTATAAATATGGTGGAAGGGATGATATAAAATGGCTGAAGTTGGAGATGTTGCGTTTAAATTAAGTGGAAGGGATGCTGGAAATATTTGTGTTGTTATTTCTAATTTAGAAAATAATTTTGTATTAATTGAAGGTAATACAAGAAGAAAGAAATGTAATTTAAAACATTTGCAATTTTTAGGAAAAAATGTTGATATTAAAAAAGAAGCAACAAGAGAAGAAGTTATTAATGCTTTAAAGAAAGAAGATTTGAAGATTAAAGAAGTAAAGAAAGGAAAAAGCAGAGAAAGAAAACAAAGGCAAACAAAGAGAAGAATAAATGCTATGAATTCTGCTATTGAAAAAAAAGCAGCTGAAGTTAAAAAAGCAAAAATTTCTAAGGAAAAAAATGTGAAAAGCAATAAGGAAAATAAGAATGACAAATAAAAACTTTGAAGCTTTGTATACTGAATATAATGAATTAATACAACAATTTCAGCAACTGCAACAAAATGTTGGTGCACTTGAAAAGCATGTTAATGACTTAAATGAACTTAAAAACAATTTAACTTCTATTTCTCAAGTTCAGGTTAATGAAGAAGTATTAATTCCATTGGGAAGTGGTATTTTTCTTAATGGTTTACTTAAAGATAATAAAACTACTTTAATGAATGCCGGAGTAAATGTTTGTGTAGAGAAAGATATTTCTGAGGCTATAAAAACTGTTGATAGCCAGATTATAGATACGAATAATTTATTAAACCAGATGCAGGAATATTCTAAACAATCTTTAGATAGGGTGCAAGAATTGCATGGACAACTAAAGGATAATCAAGAAAAATAATTCTTATCTTGATAATAAAATTTGGCACAAAAAGTTTTAAGCATTGATTTATTTACTAATGGTCAACAATAACTATTAAGAATTAATTTATTAACAATTAGTATTGAAGATAATTCTATATATTAACTATGAAAAGGATTATAAGGGAAAAAAGATTAAAAAAGAAAGGAAGTCTATAATCAAAAATGGATAAAAACGCAAAATTAACTGTAGGTGAATGGATAATGATTATTGCTACAATAGTTGTGGCTATACTAATTGCAATAGGAATATTCTCAAGGTAAATGGGCAGACTTTCTTTAGTTATTGGGCTTTTCGATCTAGTTAACATATTAGGGCTCTGTCCTGAATCTAGTTTTCAAAAAGAATATTAACCCATGAGCCTTTAGGCTTCATGGGGGAGGAGTTGTGATCCTCCATGAA
>Ga0209542_10004268_pt1 | contig 29536 bp, 38 predicted proteins | sample RifCSPhighO2_01_FD_184028 | JGI IMG/M metagenome (GOLD analysis project Ga0209542, IMG submission 184028) | Soil microbial communities from Rifle, Colorado - Rifle CSP2_plank highO2_0.1 (SPAdes) (version 2) | ecosystem: Environmental > Terrestrial > Deep subsurface > Rock core/Sediment ... | reverse complement strand
CTGCAGCAATTTATTTAGTACTTTCTTACATAAGTCTAGCAATGGGTAGATAGATTGTCAAACTTTAAGGTATACTTAGCATGCCAAGGGATGTGATGAAATGGTATCATAGAGGTCTCCAAAACCTTTTTTTCAGGTTCGAATCCTGACATCCCTGCACATTATCGGATTTAGCCCGCAAGGCTACTACCTCAAACCCATTTTGGAACGTTGGGACAATCTTTTCTCCTTCTAATTTTAGGTTCGAAAATACAAAATTAAGAAATTCTCGTTTCTCCTCCATTGTAGCTTTGGTTTCATAAATTTCACGTCCCTTTTGGCTCAGTTCGAAAATGTTCATTCCCAGTTGTCTATAATCCACATCTGCCTTATGATGTTTCTCTTTTGCTTCTAACAATTCCGCTAACTCCATTTCATATTGCATCCTCTTTTTTTCATACTGCTCTTTGGTAATTAATCCATCTACCCTATCGTCATAAATAATGCTTAATCTTTTATCAATCTGATTCATCCTATTGTCCAAATCTTTAATGGTAGTCTCATGGTAATCATATTCACTCTTGTGAGCCTCTTTAAGGGCTTTCCTGACCCATTCCAACAGTCTAGGATTATCTATCTTAATCTGATCCAAAAATCCCAAAATTTGCTCCTGTACTTTTTCCTCCCTCATAAACTTTCTCTGACTGCATTGGCCTTTATGATTGGTACAGTGACCATAGTTATGCCCCTTTGCAGTTTCCCAAGTAACCGCACAACCACAATTTCCACATTCCATCAAGCCATTGCCGAACAAAAAGCTGTGTTTTCTGTATTTGCCAGCTTTTATTTTTCTTGTCATTCTGTCCTGAACTGAATAAAATAGCTCTTTAGAAACCATCGCTGGATGTAAACCTTTAATGTAGAGCTTGCTATGCCACAAGAACTCACCGCAGAAAAAAGGATCAGTTAAAATTTTATGAAGCTCACCAGTAGAAAGAGGTTTACCAGTACTACTAACCCAACCCTCATCATACAACTTCTTAGTCAGAGTTCTTAGTGTATACTGACTAGAATTGTAATACTCAAAAGCCCGTGGAATGAATTTTGAGTCAATATTGTCTTCATCTATAACCCAAGTTTTATGTCCCATATCTCCAAGGGTTTTGTAGCCTCTTTTATGGCTACCAGGATACCAACCCTGAATTGCTTTCTCATCTAATCCCTTTTTTGTCTCTTCTGAAAGATTATTTGAATAGAACTGGGCTAAGGATACAAACATATTCCAAGTTAAAATTTCATGGGATTTTGAATCCTTGTGTAGGATCAATCCCTGTTTAACATTATGAATTTTTGGGTTAATATTATTGTCTTCCATTTAGCCAATCATCCAATTTAGGTAAATCTTTTATTGATCTTGTAAGCCTATCAACTTTTTCACAAATTAAGTTCTTAATATTTTTATGTTCATTTAGATAAATCAACATCTCCTGAAACTTCTTCCTTTCCTGCCTACCAGACGCACTTTCAGGTACAGTAAACTCCTTAACTATCTTCAAGTTGTTTTTATTAGCATAATCCCGAAGTAATCTCATCTGAGCATCAAGACTATAACCTTGTTCCTGCTCTCGGGTGCTTACTCTTGTCCACAAAACTGCTTGCTCCATAATTATTTTACCTCTCTTTAATCTAAAACTGAATTCCTATTAGTGTCAATTGCCCTGTGAGGACTATTTCCGAACCTGTGCCTATTTTCTACTTTCAACAATAAATCAAAGTAACCTACCAGTGAGTAAGCAAACTTTTCTAAGTCCTTACCATCAAGTATAGTTTTATAATCTTCTCTTAGTATTTGGCCAAGCTCAAAGATAAGAGGTTTTGTTAATTTCATTAATCCCATTCCGTTTCTTCTGTACTTTTAATTAGTGCTGTATCTAGAAAAGAATCTAAAATACGTCTGCCTTCCTCTTTTGAAAAAAATTCAGCATCATTAAAAACCCCAGGAAGGTAATGGACTTTTATATGCCCTTTATCGAAAAAGTTAGCTTTAAGAAGTGACCAAATAGCGGTTCTTTTACGTCTCCATGTATTCACCATCAACTCGCCATTTTTAAACAGTTTTAAGTGAATTCTTATGCGTAATTTTGTTTTGAAGGTAGTCATTCCCCGAATATCTCCTCCAATAATTCATCTGATTGCGCTTGGTCTTCTGTTTCTTTATTCCCTATACTATATTCCCCCTTATAAGAACTTAAAGATAATTTTTGCTCCAAGCCTCGACTTTGTACAAATTCTTCACTTTCCTGATCAATTTTTGAAACTTCCTGTTGAATTTCTTCTAATAATTCCTGTTCAACTTCGGAAACATTTTTATCGTGCTTCTGTTCTAGCTCTTTGATATCAAGCTGTTCAATTTCTGAAGCAATAGCGTCTACATCTACTTTCTCCTTTTCACCCACAAGCGAGCTCGGTTTTCTAGATTCCCACTCACTGTAATCTTTTGCCTTTACCCAACCTTTTTCTACTGGTATTAGAAAACCTTTCTTGAATAAGCTTTTTCTGTGTTTACAAACTGTTGACCTACTCTTCCAACCTAAAGTCTCTGCTATGTCCTCATCAATGGCTTTAAATAACCCATATGTTTCATGGTTACTATCCCAGTCTGTGATTGCAATTAAGAATTCATATAGTACTAATTCTTCTGTTGTAAGCACTTTATCTTTTAACAACTTAAACCTTTCTCGAGGAGCTTTCTGATAACCCCTCATTTTCTTATTCAACGGATTTCTCATTTTTAAAATGTATCTTGATATAAAGCGTTCTTTAGTTGCTTTATTGCAGTAATAAATTTACGGGGATCAACTAAAACTTCAGATGAATCTTCCTTAGAAAAATTAAAATTGCGTAGAGCTAATTCTAGCTCTAGAGAGTTAACGAACATAAAAATTGCTTTACGTTTGTCAGATAGCTTGTCTACATTGACCAATTCAAAACCTTTAGTAAACAAAAAACATGCAGTATATAGCGATGAAACTTTTGCATATCTCTCATCCTGATTATGGGTTGAATTTTTATCCATATCCTTGTTCTTATAGCTGGTGGAGCATAGAACAAAGAAGAAATATTAAAAATTGAGGAGTTAAAAGCTCTTTGAATATCCTGGAGGTTTAGTAAGTAATTAAATCTCCACCCTTAATCTCTTTTCATACTCATTAACAGCCTTCCTAACTCCATCCTGAGTAATAACAGCTTCTCTAGGAGTGATACTTGCATAAAGTTTGCTCCAGCTGAGATTTTGTTCTTTTCTTCTCCAGTACCACTCTCTATCCCTCTGAATGTTACCCATTGTGTCATAATCAACAACACTTCCTCCTATAAATTTCTTTTCATATTTTTTAACCAAATTTTGTTTCTTTTGATCAAAAACTATTTTTATATCATCTACTGTAGTCAAAGGATAAAAAGTTATTACTAGCTTGGATTCCTCAAGATAAGGCAAGTTCTCAATATCTGGGTTACTTATTTCTACTTCACAGAGCGCATAATCTTCCTCTGTTATCGCCCCAAATAAAACAGCATGAGCTATAATCTGATCAAAATTAGGTGGACGTTTATATTTTTTTCTCATCTCTTCCACTTGATATCTAAAATACTCGAATATACTACCAATAATCTCAAGCCTATATAATTCTGTTAACTCATCCCTCGTCTTTATACCCATATCTTCTAAATCACTCAAGTTCCACATTAATCGCTCAAGTTTATCTAAATCTACAATGTCTTTGTATTTTTTATAAAGCTGTTCATGTCTTTTGTTTTTATATCGAAGAAGTTTAATTTTATTTTCCTCAACATATTTATATCCTGGAAAAACTCCCCAGTACTTCAATTCCTTCTCGTTTAAAAGATTATCTAACTTCCATTCCTTTCTTAATTTATCAATATCCGCTAAAAAATCCTCCCTATCAACTAAAGTGATAACATGAGCAAATTTCCTTAAATCGTCAATCAGTACCTGTATGCGCGCAACTTTATTATTCATCTTTATTCTTATTAACCTAAAGGCTTGCCTGATTATAGCAACAAAAGGCTAAAAGTTGAATTAATTTAATCTTGAAGAAACTTAGCTGCTTGGAAAAACTCAAAATAAAAACGCTCTAATCTTAGTTGTTTTTTGGTTGGTTTACCTCCATAAAATGGTCTTTTAATTTTTTCTTCAAGTTCGTCAGCTTTAATTAGATTATTTAACGCCTCAAATACAACATCATCCCTCAGGTTAGAATTTTCATTTTGTGATTGGTAAGTAAGATTAAAACATGTACGACATCCGATAGAGCTATACTCTTTATATAAAACTCCCACCCTTTTGTTGCATAAGGGGCAGGTAAACCAAGCTCTCTTTCCTCCAAAGAAACAGTGGGTATACATTAAATAAACTGTGCAATAACTCTCTTCAAAGATTAATTCCAAAAATTTTGGATAAAGAAGACCCTTTACTTGGTGTTTTAGTGCGTAGATATTAAATTGTGAAAGGCTATCAGCCTCAATCTTTTTTGAGTTACTCATGAGTATTTAACGAAATCATTAAGAATACTACTAATAGGTTAACAAACTAAACCTTCTTATCAAGAGTAACTTTGTTTTAGAAGTCTAATAGTTCTGAGACTGGAACATTTAATGCTTGGGATATTTTCCACATCACAAACGCAGTTGGACTATAGACTCCCCTCTCCAAATGTCCTACATAGCTTTCATCTAAACCAGCAAGTTCTGATAACTCTTCCTGTTTTAAGCCTTTATTCTTTCGAATCTCTCTTAATTTCTCGCTTAATCTTTTAGTAAACGCCTTACGCATTTCCTCGTTTTCTTGTTTATTGGCATTGGGTTTGAAAGTTAGTTGATTCATATAATGATTGTCCTGAATATTCATCGGATAATGTATGGAGTAAACATCGGATTTGTGTTACTATTGACCCATGAGAGAGGCTATTTCGGCTCTTCTAGTTGTTGTCACTTCATTCACCACCTTTCTGGGAATTACACCAGAAAAGGTAACTCACGATGGATCAAGAACTGGAACAAGAGTTAGTTATCAATCTTACTGCCATCCCGAGCAAGGTTTTGTTATTTATGAGAATGAGAAGATACCTTTTACTACAAATGAGGGAGAATCAGTATTGTGGACTAAAGGAGACATTGATTGTTACAAGTTAGGTTTAAAGGTAACTCCAATCCCAACACCAAAGCCATCTCAAAGACAAGTTAAGGGGGTAACACAAACTAATCAAGACGCTCAAGAATCAGGTAAGGCTCAAGCAATTATTCATGATGGCAGTAGAACTGGTCCTATCGTAGATTATTTTGAACTTTGTACTGGAAAAACAATCAAGATTTATGAGAATGAAAGAGTCCCATATAAAAGGATTACAGGTGAAACTGTATATTCAACCCAAGCAGATATTAAATGCTATGAAAATCAAATAAATCAATTAAAAGCATCTGACCAAAATAAACAGCCATATGTGCCTACTCCACCAAATAATACATCTACTGACTTAAAACCCCTAATTTCTTGTGTAGTAAACTATTCTTGTACTGGAAGCAGTTTTACTTATCAAGTAAGCCAAGAGCTTTGTTCCTCTTTCCAACAACAAGCAGCCTCCTTTTGTGTAGCATATTCTAGAACGACACCATCTAATAACACTACTATTTCTTCCCAAGCTCCTTCTCAGGATAATACATTAGAACGGCAACACCAGGAAGCCTGCCAAAAAGTAGTCGCAGAATGGCAAACCTACAAAGAACAATTTTGGGTTGGACCAGGGAAAAATTATAGTAGCTCTGCTGAAGCTGTAATTGCGCTGGAAAGCCAAAGACAGAGATATCAGCAGCAAATGTATAGTGCAGGATGCAGTCAGACTTTGTATCTATAACAAATATTCTGTTAAATAAAAAATGTGGAATCCTAAGAGTTCAAAGGAATATCTAATTTATACTACTGTTGTCTATGTAGTTGTAGTCTCAGTTATCTTCACAATGATGGCTATATATCAATTTACTTCTCTTACTCCAGACGGCACCCGATTTGGTTATAAAACTTGTGTAGATGAAGGCGTTGAAATGGGAAGAGAGGTCTGTGAAGCATGGGAAGCGAACCCTTCCTATTACAGGCCAGCAGGAGAAGAGCTTTTTGGGATTCTAAAAAGAACAGTAATAATGATTGGGGGTTTATGGTTTCCTTATATGACTTATAAATGGTATAAGCAGAGAAAAGGTGATGAAGCCTTCTGAGTTTATGAACCAGTATAAGTCAACTATATAAAATAATCTCCCTTATTTTTTGAGTATTCATTAAAGGGAATGAGGGGTATGTAAACACCATTTTGGTTCCTGCCATACATTTGATTCCCTTCTGCTTTTATTTCACTTATTATTTCCTCTTCTCCTGTTTTTAAATTAAGTCTATGTACTTTACCAGCCACATAATTAGCATTTGATGAGGGATGTTTAAACATGATTACAACTGATCCACCAACTGTTTCTAGCTCATACTTCTCGGATGCATGCTTAATAAATGCCGTTAATAGTGTTTGTGCGCTACCAGGATCTTCTCCACCAACTGCAAATTCTAAACGCCCAAACAGATCCTTGGGAATTTCATCCTTAGTTATGCCCCTTGGTCCATAAGCAAGAAAATCTCCCCAATCTGCCGTATCTATACGCAATATATCTCTTGTGTTGCTTACCACTGCAAATAAACCTGAATCAGCTATTGGTAGTATAGGGTAAGGATTAGGTTTACCTGGCACAGCAGAGAGCCCCTTAAATATGGCATCGCTCACATGCATAGGTAAATTCTGTTTATCCTGCAATTGTTTAACCAAATCAAGGATCTTTTTCCCATCAATTTGCTTCTGTTTGCTCCTATCTAATCCTCCAAACATTAAACACACTGAAGTATAATCATTGTGGTTTGATAGATACTGATCTACCTCTCTCGCAACCCAATCTTTGATGTCTTCTTTTAACTGGTTGATCCCTTTATGAATAATTGGTTCTTTTAAGAGCCCATTTACTAGGAAAGAAGCAAGTTTTGTACTTCCAGCGACTGCAACTATTATGTCTTCTGATAGAGGAAGAATTTTAAGGATACAATCAGAAGAACCTACCAATTGTTCATCTTTTCTGGTAGTTACTCTACAGTCTGCGGCTAGGTATATACGATCTGATAAATTCACTCCAACTATAAGAGTCATAAACTATTAATATACACCTATTATGTAGAATAATCAGCCATACCAAATCAGGTAGGTTTTAACAGAATTATTCTAAAACTTGAGGAACTTCTGCTTCTAATATTTTAGGTATCTGTAAAAATAGCAAACTTTAGAGCTTCCCCTCTACTTTAATTATTTTGAGGATTGATTATTTGATCAAAGCTTTCTTTGACTTCACAATCCATCTCAGTCAGAAAGCTAGAAGTACTTCCTTCCCAACATTGTGTTCTATAATTAAATTTAAACTTATTTTTTTGCACTCTGTGTACTAACCCCTCTCCTTTAGGCCACTGAAATGCTGTAGAAATAAACACCCCTGATTTACAACGGGTTAATGCCACAAACATTAATCTTCTCTGCCCCTCAATAGTTAGGCTCGGCCTTACATTCGGTAAAACACCTTCTGTAGCTCCTATTATAAAAACATAGTCAGCCTCAAGTCCCTTTGATTTATGAATAGTCATTAAATTCACACCTTTATCATCTAATTCAAATTGTTCTTCTATGTAATTGTTTAACTGTTCAATAATCTGTTCTGCTGTTTCTGCATTTTTAACTACCTCTTTAGCTAGACTATATGTGGGAAGATCAAGAATATTTTTGATAGTTTGACTATCAAATTCACTTAAAAAATCAATCTTACTTTTGATTAACTCTAGCAATTTTTTATGACTATCAAAGGTTAATGTAAGATCGGCTAAAGTTGTAGGCATATTCTCTATCTTTTCTACCACATCATAGAACTGTTTTGCTTTACTCTTATCCAACTCTAAAAGAAGTCTTAAATGTAAAAATGGATCATTCATAAGAAATAAACTCAATAAATGTTTAAGTTCATAAAATGGTCTTAATTCTTTGGCAAACTCGGTAAAATTAATACCTTCCTCTAGTAGCTTTGTGGGTAGAGTATGAAGGGCATCACTCATCGGGTATAAGATCATGATTGAAGCATCTTTACTTGACTCCTTTATTTCATGAATTTTTGAGATTATGCCTTCCACTTCTTTGTCTTTAGTTTTAAATTGAGCAGCATTGATAAATCCTTCATTTCCCACTGGAAGCCATTTCTTATCAACTCTGTTAGAATTTTTTCTAATTAAATTTAAGCTTTTTTCAATAACACTTTTTGGACATCTAAAACATTTCCCTTCGTGTTCAATTTTGGGATGGGTGTTATGTAAATCAATTATTCCTTGAGGATTTGCATGCTTAAAATCGTATATGGCTTGATCATCATCTCCTGCTACCCAAGTCTCTGAGGCTATTTTTGCCAATTCTAATATCAACTCTTGCTCCAACACATTAAAATCTTGGAATTCATCAACCAAAAGGAGGTCAATTTGACCCAATCTTTCTTTCACAAGTGCAGGATTGGTTTTGGCATAATTTATAGCCTGTCTTATGACTTGACTAAAATCTTTACAATTTAATTTTTCACAAATCTTCTCATACTCTTGATCTAGGCGTTTGGCATCGTTCATCACAATACCCAATTCTTTATCAGTTAATATATATTGCTTACCAGGTGAAGCAATCCTCAAAGCAAGTCTATGTAAAGTTGTGCACTTCTCTTCAGGGATTATTATTCCACCCTTTTTAATATCCTTCCTTAACTGATTCACTGTAGTATTGGTAAATGAAATGACTAGAAGATTGTCGGGGGTTTTAAACTGGCTAATAAGCTCAATGAATTTTGTTGTTTTTCCTGTTCCTGGGCCCGCAACAAGTATTTTTATATTCATTTTTATTCGGGCAGTAACTTCATCCTACATCCAAACTGTTTAGTTATCAATAAGTTTGACTAACCAATTACTGTAAGAGTATTATCTGGCTATGAATTTACCCTTTTCTCCTACCTTTTTCAGAAAAATGGACATATTTCATCAGTTAGTGGAATATGAAAGTCAAAAAAAGATAAAACACTTATGGGAGGGAGAAAAAGCATTACTTGTATGGGCTGGGAGTGAAGAACATCAGCATTTAGGCTCCCCTTTAGACACTAAACATGTAAAGAATGCTCTTGATTACTGTGTAAGGATAGGTTTTATACCTCAGTCTGAAAATGATCGTATGAGAAATAGTGCTCGTCATATACTTGAAAGCACAATTACACATGAGTTTGGTGAGTTGGTTAATAATTCCAATGAAAAAAATCCAAGGATAAGGATAAATAGGAATGGCATTTTAGCTGGGCTGATTCTGAGTGAAACTAAAAACCTTAAAAAGACTTTTAGAAATTATTTGCTATGGTCATGGGATTGGTATCTTTTATACTACCTTGCTGGATTATTACTTGCTGTACAGGTTCTAAAAGGATTTACAGAGTTAATTTTGTTATGGTGGAAAAATTTGCCAAAAAATTTATGGTGATTTTATTAAACGGTACCCGAAATCTAGAAAAAGGGAGTTACTCCTCTCTTCTTCTGCACTCAATATCACCCTTTAACCCCTTTTGTCTACGCAGGGGGTTGCCACCCACCCTCTTAATATCTTTAAACTTTGTTGCGACAAAGATTGAATAAATATTTTGTATGGCTCTTCTAATGCTTTCCAGTGTAACTTAAATTCTTCTTTTGATAATCTAAGGTTTTCTCTTGCTACCTCTGTTGAGCCATCAAACACCATAGCAATTATTATTTTGCGGTCGATAAGGTCTAGATTATTCCATTGAGGAGGCAACTTAAGCATAGGCTCTATACCTCTCTAGTAATTTAATGGATTGTTGGTATACTAACTGGGGATATTTGATGTTCTGAACCCAATTAAAAGTTCTGAAATCATTCACAAGCCCCTGCACGAGAAGTGCGGGATGGAAGGATGGCGTGTTATCCTGACATCCCTGCACTAAAAATAGGATAGGGTCGCCTTGAACTAGTTCAATGGCGCTTCCTTCCTTATTTTTCGCTACGCTCAAAAATTAACTTTTATTCTAGCTGATTGGATAAAAAGATTTTTACCATCTGTACTTTTTATTTGTAATTTATAAGTTTTAGAACCTGTTGGAAGTTTAAAAGAGGCAGAATTTTTAAGCACAAACTCTGATGAGGTGGTATCAAGCTGGGATGAGGTAGCTGAGCTATCAGTGGTGTTGTATAGCCTGACAGAACCTGTTCCTGCTGACTCAGCTAACCTAAAAGTCACCTCTAAAACCATACCTGAATAGCCTGGGTAATTAGCTGGGTCCAAAGCTATTTGATACTCAGGAGTTGAATACCAATCCTGATTTCCCCAAGGCCCTCCCCCTGATCCCAAAGGAATATAAACTGATGATTTAGAAGTTGAGGTTTGGGTAGAAGTTGTAGTGGTGGTAGTTGGAGAGGCAGTTTCCAAAGCAGAAACTTTTGTTTTAAGCTCAGCAATAGAGGTATTGATAGAATCTAAATCAGTGGTGGTAGCTTTTTGGGCAACTAATTTTTTGGCAATTTCTTCTAAAATTTCCACTTTTTCCTCTAAAGTGGCATCAGCACCTGTTACTGGAAACTGAATTTGATCTGTTGAATAATCAGAACCGGGTGAAGGAAGAGAAGGTTTAGAAGCAAAAAACCTCCAGTACCCCAAACCTCCTAAAACTAGAAAGATTACTAATATAAAAGGCAGAAATCTAATCACAACTCAATAATATCATATAACTTGCGTCTGTACCCTGTCAGTACATTGTCAGTACATTTTGTGATATAATATAAATATGTTAACTCAAAAATTATACAAAAATGGTAATTCAGTGGCAGTAACTATCCCTAAAGAGTATCTTAAAGATCTCAACTTAAGGGATGGTTCTGAAGTAGTGGTTGAACAAGATGTTGAAGATGGGACAATAATAATTTCTGGTAAAAAAAGAAGTAAAGTTCAATCCAACCTCACTCCAAAATTCTTAAATTGGCTGGAATCTTTCAATAAAGAATACGGCCCTGCCCTGCAAGAACTTGCTAGGAAGTAATTACTGTGGCTAACGTTATTTTTCTCACCCTAGAACAGATTCTGGCAATCCACTTCGATCAGATAGAAAGATACAGTGGCAGTCACGGAGTTAGAGACTTACCTCTTCTAGAATCTGCTATGCAAAGACCTCAGGCTTCATTTTATGGTGAGGATCTGTATGTTGGTATCTTTGATAAAGCAGCAGCACTGATGCACTCTCTAATACTTAATCACCCATTCATTGATGGAAATAAAAGAACAGGTACAGTAGCCACAGCTGGTTTTCTTCATTTTAATGGTCATGATTTAAAATTAACTCAAAAAGAGCTAGTAGAAATATCTTTATTAGTAGAATCCAAAAAATTGGATTTAGAACAAATCTCCAAATGGCTAAAAGATCATTCTATCTAAGCTTTACACTAACCCTTCATATTAGTTAATATGAAGTTATGGCTCTAAAAACTCCCAAAGAAAAGCATGACCATGAGACTTTAAAATTTCCTGAAGGATTTTTATGGGGATCTGCTACTTCTGCCCACCAGGTTGAAGGAAATAATATAAATTCTGATTGGTGGGAATGGGAACAAAAAAGACCCCCTAGATTTAGATCTGGAGATGCTTGTGATCAATATAATAAATATGAGGAAGATTTTGATTTAGTCAAACAGTTGAATCATAACTCCCACAGACTTTCTATAGAATGGAGCAGGATTGAACCTAAAGAAGGTGAGTTTAACCAAGAGGCAATTGACCATTATAAAAAAGTTTTAGAATCCTTAAAAGATAAAAATTTAACTGTGATGTTAACTCTTTGGCACTTTACCCTGCCCAAGTGGGTCTCTGATAAGGGGGGCTGGGAAAATGGAAAAACAGTTAAATATTTTGAAGGGTTTGTTAAAAAAATTGTCCCTGAAATAGAAGAATATGTTGATTTTTGGGTTACTCTTAATGAACCTGGAGTTTATATTTATGAAACTTATATAAAAAGAGAGTGGCCTAACTCCAAAAAAAGCTTTCTTGGACAGACCAAAACTTTTTTAAATTTAGCATCAGCTCACAAAAAAGTCTATAAATTCCTTCATAGCTGGCCTTACAATCACGGTTCTTCGAATAAACCTGTGGGAATTGCCAACAATATGCTCTCCTTTGAACCTTTTCACAGACATTCTATAAAAGAACAATTTTCTGTTGTTTTAAATGATACTTTCTCAAATCACCTTTTTTACATTTTTACAAAAGGTACCCATGATTTTTTAGGAATTAATTATTACTTCCATGTAAGGTTCAGCAACCCAGAATTTATGACTACCGGCATTGATCCTAATCAGTCTCATGATGTTTCAGATTTAGGATGGGAGATTTATCCTGAAGGGCTTTTTGAAGTTTTAACAGATATGGCTGATGGCATACCTATATATATAACTGAGTGTGGGATAGCCAGTACCAATGATGACAGAAGAAACAGGTTTTTAATTTCATATCTGCAGGAAGTAGCCAGAGCTATAAAGGTTGGAGTAAAGATAAAGGGATTTTTTTATTGGTCTTTAATTGATAATTTTGAATGGCACAGAGGATTTGATCCAAGATTTGGGCTTATTGAGGTAGACTACCAAACTCAAAAAAGGACCATCAGACCTTCAGCCCTAGTTTATACAGATATTATCCAAAATAATGGCATTCCTCACTCACTACTGCGGTTCATAGGCCACACAGTTGGAGCAGAAGAAGTCTTAGAAAAAAGACAAAAAGAACTCCTAAAATGAATTATCTTCCTTTTGTTTTAATTTCATATTTTTTAAACTCCATTGCTGTTACTGTTGATAAAGTTTTACTGACAAAAACCATTCCTGATCCTTTAATTTATGTTTTTTATTTCTCCTTACTTTCCTTTTTAGCTTTTTTTGGCCTCCCCTTTACTCATACTCCAACTACTGAAGTCTTTATTATGGCATCAGCTTCCACTTTACTTTGGACTTTAGGAGCCTACTGTATGTTTAAAGCTTTAAAAATAGGGCTTTTACAAAGAGTTATTCCAATTATTGGAGTTATTACTCCCCTCACCCTTTTGCTATTGGCATCTTCTGATAATTCCATCACCAGCTCCCAAGCTTTAGCTATAGTTATTTTAATTTTTGGCTTAATTTTCTTAACAATGCAGGATTGGAAAGGAAGATTCATTAAAAAGGAGCTGGCCTTAGATATATTTTCAGGTATTCTTTTTGCCTTTTCCTACTATCTTTTAAGATTAGCCTACCTTCAGGAGGATTTTTTAACAGTTTTGGTCTATTCCAGATTTATTTTAATTCCTTTAGCTTTTTTATTTTTAATAATTCCAAGCCTTAGAAATAGAATTCTACCAATGTTACACCTCGGAGGTGTGATAAAAAAAGCTGCCCCTTTATTTGTTTTTGGACAAATTTCTGCAGGAATCTCAGAATTACTTTTAGTCTTTTCCATCTCTCTGGCAAGCCCAGCCATAGTTAATTCTTTGCAGGGAGTTAAATATATTTATCTTTTAGGATTCAGCCTTATTATTGACAAAAAATTCCCCAAACTTTTTCAAATTATAGGAATCGGATTTATTGGAATTGGACTCTACTTACTGGTGTCTTGAATCACCGCTGGTTGAGATACAGGTAAGGTGTTTGGAATATCCAAAGTTGTAATATATTTATTAGTTTCACCATCTTCTAACTCTTCAATACAATATAAAGCTATTCCATTTGTTGACAGACTATTATAAGTTAGTGCCCAGCGGCCTGAATGTTTAAGGAGACCATTCTCATACCTGGTGAATCTGACTTCATACTGCCAGGCAAGAGCACTTCCTTCTAAAAGAGAAGCCTCCCCTGATAATTGTGTTGAAGAAGTTTTTACCGGAAGCAGACGGGCTTTTAATCCATCCTCACTTTCAGGATTCTCTTCAGTCTTTGTATTCACTCTCCCAACTCTGGGAAAAAATTCAAATGAGTCTACATCTAATTGAAATGTAGTATTAGGGAAAGCAGCAAAAAGGATTTTTAGTTCTCCATCAATATGATTTTTTAAAACATCTGCCGGACTTAAACCTTCAGGCAAACCTGGAATTCTTTCTCCACCCCTGGCAGGCATAGTATTAAACGGCTCTGCCCAGTGATTATTAAAAATGGCATGGTATCCTAAAAATATAGCTCCACCAACCCCTAAAACAGTTGCAACTGCCTCAATTGGATGCTTTTGTACAAGGCCTATGAATTTGGGTGCTTCAGCACTAGGAATAAGCATAAAGATATATTATACACTATGGGATTATGGGAGTCAAACTGCCTATTGTAGGTTGAGTTCAAATGAACTAAAATAGGCTCGAAAGCTAATCTGTCCTAAGCCGTCGAATATGCCAACAGGACAAAGGAACAAAACTGCTACCGGGCCTTCTTTTTTAAAGGTTGCTTTCCTATTGCTTCAATTTATACTGGTTAAAATTGGAAGTATACCCCTCAAATTATTGGATCCCCTATTTATTGCAAGCAAAAAAATAGCTGATTTTGAGGCTCCACACTTTCCGAAACTTTCTATCCCTAAACTTAAATCCCCTAAACTCCCTACTTTTCAGCATGGCAGAGGCAGGCCCAGAAAAAGTTGGTTTATCCCCTTTTATTTAAGTAAATTTAAATACTTTTTAAGAAGAAGGGTTCCTAAAAAGACCAAGGTAGTTGTAGCTTTAGGGGTGTTTGCAGCTTTAACCTATATCTATACTTCTTTTATCTTTGTTGCTGCCTATCAGCTTCCATCTCCAACTAAACTTGTTTCTCCTGATAAAGCGCAAACTACAGAATTTTATGACAGAAATGGCAAGCTTTTATATAGAATGTATGAGGGCAGGAATAGGATTTTAGTAAATCTTTCTGATTTGCCCCCCTATTTAATCACAGCCACCATAGCCACCGAAGATAAAAACTTCTATAAACATTTTGGCTTTGATCCAATTGCCATTGCCAGAGCTTTTTACCACAATCAAACAGGTCAGCCCACTGAAGGAGCCTCAACCATCACCCAGCAGCTTATTAAAAATACCCTTTTAACTCCTGAAAAAACTATAACAAGAAAACTTAAGGAAGTGATTTTGGCTTTTTGGGCAGAGAGAATCTATACCAAGGATGAAATACTGCAGATGTACTTTAATGAATCCCCTTATGGAGGTCCTATTTGGGGTATTGAGGCTGCCTCTCAAACTTATTTTGACAAAAAAGCCAAAGATTTAAATATAGCTGAGGCTACCTTCCTGGCAGGTCTTCCAGCTTCCCCCACAAATTTTAGCCCTTATGGGGCCAATCCTGAGGCCTCCAAAAACCGTCAGGGATATGTTTTGGATAGAATGGTTGAGGAAAAATATATAACAGAAAACCAAAAAGGGGAAATATTAGCAACTCCATTAAATCTAAAACAGCCGCAAAATAATATTTTAGCCCCTCACTTTGTATTCTATGTCAAAGACATACTGGCCCAAAAATATGGTGAAAGAGCGGTCTCTCAGGGAGGTTTAAGAATTCAAACAAGCTTAGATTTAGAAACTCAGCTGGATGTTGAACGGATAGTAAAGTCTGAAGTTCAAAGTTTGAGTAATTTAAATGTTCGTAATGGGGCGGCCATGGTCACAGATGCTAAAACCGGACAAATATTAGCCATGGTTGGAAGCAAAGATTATTATGATCCCAAGTTTGGCAATTTTAATGTTACCACCAGCCTTCGTCAGCCTGGCTCCTCTATCAAACCTTTTACTTATATCACCGGCTTTAAAAATGGATTTACACCTGGCAATACTATTTTAGATACTCCTGTAGCATTTAGGGATCAATGGGGTAATTCTTATGCACCGGTAAATTATGATGGCAGATTTCATGGTCCGGTTTCTATAAGAACAGCTTTAGGCTCATCATATAACATCCCTGCAGTGAAGATGCTTTCAATTGTAGGGGTTGATGCCATGATAGAAACCTCTAAAGATTTCGGCATAACTACCTTCACTGATCCAAAGCGATATGGATTATCCCTAACTTTAGGAGGAGGCGAGGTTAAAATGACAGACATGATGACAGCTTACGGCACTCTTTCTCAAATGGGTCAAAAAAGAGAGATTACTCCTATACTGAGAGTTACTGATTCATCTGGAAATATTTTAGAAGAATATGAAGATAAAGGAACCCAGGTAGTAGATGCTGAGCTGGCCTATTTAATTTCTGATATTTTATCTGATAATAGCGCCCGAACCCCTGCCTTTGGAGTAAATTCACTACTCAATGTAGGTCGAGGTATAGCAGTTAAAACAGGTACAACTGATCTTAAAAAAGATAACTGGACTTTTGGATATTCCAATAGCTTTGTGGTGGGAGTCTGGGTTGGCAATAATGATAATACTCCTATGAATCAAAGTCTGACCTCAGGAATTACGGGCGCAAGCCCGATCTGGAGAAAAATCACTGATAATATGCTTATTAAATATCCATCTCAGGCTTTTGCCAGACCAGACGGTGTTGCTCAAATTACTGTTGATAGAAGAAAAGATTTGGGTTTAACAAAAGGACTTCCTAAAAGCTTAACCAGAGTCACCCAAAAAGATGATAAATTAACCTTCTCTGATCCATTCTCAAGCTACTCTACCCCATCCGCACAAGCTGCTAACCCAGCACAACCCAGCCTCTGAGGTCCTTTTTTGGAATCCTAATTGGGGATGTTAAAAACCTTGTAGAGGAACTTATAAAGATTAAGGTTCCATACTTGGAATCCAGATTTTTCTTCCAATATTCAGGTTCTACAACTATATTTCCACCATATTTTAACTTTATTTCCTCTATGTCCTTTTTTTCAAGTCCATCAAAGAAGATCACTTTTTGTACTCTAAATTGACCAATTATCTCTTTACCGGTAGGTTTTATATAAACTAAATCTCCTGAAGAAATATTATTAAAAGGAGGACTTTTCCTCTTAGAGAATCTGCTCTCTACGGTTTTTTTACCTGACAGTATTAATTCTCCCCCATTTCCCTTAAAAATAGCTAAATGCTTTTGCATGTTGACCAGATTATACCTCTTCTGCTATACTTGACAAGTTCCTCCAAATTATGGAGGATTTTTAATGGTTGAATATTCAACCATTAATCCTGAACTTGATTCAGGATCCATGTATATATAAGCGAAGCTTGAAACTTCGTTATAGATTCCGGATCAAGTCCGGAATGACAATTTTATGAATATTGTCAATTTTTTGAAAGAAGTAAAGGAGGAGTTAGCAAAAGTAGCCTGGCCCACCAGGGAACAAACTATCCGCTATACTATATTAGTAGTAATAGTAGCTGTAGCAGTAGGAGCATTCTTAGGAGGGTTGGACTATATTTTGACTTTATTTACTTCTTTTTTACTGGAAGCAAGCTAAGCTCACTGGAACAATATGGCAGATGACAATACAAAACAACTAAATACAACCGACGAAACTCCTGTAGAGGAGCCCACTCCTATTGAAGAACCTATTAAGGAAGAAGTAGCGGAGGGAGATGGGTCCCAAACGCAGCGAGCTCTAGACGAGGAGCCAGAGGCGACGAGCGTACCCGAGGCCGCCGAAGGCGAGCCACAGGGCGTAAGCACCGAAGGTGCAGTTAGCGAGCAAGAGAGCGGATCCACCGACCAGAGCGAAAAAATCACTGATGAGCAACCGACAGTAAAATCAAATGATAACCCTAACGCCAGGTGGTATGTTGTCCACACCTATTCCGGCCACGAAAATAAGGTAGCAGTTACCTTAAAACAGAGAATTGAATCAGAACACTTGCAGGATAAAATCTTAGATGTTTTAGTTCCTATGCAGGATAAAATTGAAATCAAATCAGGTAAAAAAGTAACTATAAAAGAAAAAATCTTCCCAGGATATATTTTAGTAAAAATGGTTTTGGATGATATATCCTGGCTGGCTGTTAGAACCACTCAAGGGGTAACAAGCTTTGTAGGTATGGGCAATAAACCAACTCCAATTTCTGAGGCTGAAGTTCAAACTATTGTTAAGTTTACACAATCTGAGGCTCCTGTTTATAAACAGGTCTTTGCTGCTGATGATACTGTTAAAATTGTTGATGGACCATTTTCTGACTTTATTGGCAAAATTGACAATGTTGATGAGGAAAGAGGCAAGGTTAAAGTATTGGTATCAATATTTGGTAGAGAAACACCAGTAGAATTGGATTTCTTACAAGTACAGAAAATATAATTTGAAATTTAAAATTCAAAATTTGAATTCAAATTGAAAATTAAAAATTTAAAATTTAAAAAATGGCTAAAAAAGTAAAAACATTCATTAAAATAAATATTCCTGCAGGTGTAGCTACTGCTGCTCCTCCTGTTGGTACAGCTCTTGGACCTCATGGATTACCTATTATGGAGTTTGTTAAAGCCTTTAATGAAAAAACTGCAGATAAAAAAGGCAATATTTTGCCTGTTGTTATCACAGTTTATGAGGATAGAACTTTTTCTTTTATCACCAAAGAACCACCTGTTGCTGAAATGATTAAAAAAGCTCTTAATTTGGAAAAAGGATCTGGAAATGCTCTAAAAGAACCCGTAGGATCTTTGTCTCAGGCTCAAATTAAACAAATAGCTGAGGCTAAAATGCCAGATTTAAATGCCAATTCTATAGAGGCTGCTATGAAAGTAGTTGAAGGAACAGCCAGATCAATGGGAGTAAAGATAAATGGGTAAAACTAAAACAGCAGTCATGGATGATTCTCTTCCAGTGGAAGAGCCCAAAAAGAAGCTTGGAAGAAAAGATGATTTGGTAGAAAAACTAAAAGCTGAGTTGGGAATGGAAGATAAACCCGTCATTGCGAGCGAAGCGAAGCAATCTCCTGAAAAAGAAGAGATCGCCATGTCGCCTGCGGCTCCTCGCGATAACCAACCAGTCAAGGAGAAAAAACCACAAAAACCTGGAACACGCCCCGCCTCCGGCGGTAAAGAAAAGCCTAGATCTAAAAAATATAAGCAAAGCTTGCTTTTTTCTGACGAAAAAAGTCAGGATACAAGTTCGTTAGACAGAAATAAATCCTATCCAATTAGTGAAGCAATTGAGATTGTCAAAAAAGTTTCGTATACCAAATTTGAAGGTACTTTGGAGGCTCATATCAATACAGCACAAACGGGAATTCGTGGTTTAGTCTCTCTCCCCTTTGCCTCCGGTAAAAAACTTACTATCCTAGCCTTTGGAAAAGACGCCGAAACAAGTGGCGCTGATAAAATTGGCTCTGATGAAATATTAGAAGAAATCAACAAAGGAAAAGTTGACTTTGATTTATTGGTCACTACTCCTGAGTGGATGCCAAAATTGGCCAAGGTTGCCAAAATTTTAGGTCCAAGAGGTTTAATGCCAAATCCTAAAAGTGGAACAATCACTTCTGATCTCAAAAAAACTGTAGAAAGCTTCATGAGTGGGAAAACAGAATATAAAACAGAACCCAAAGCTCCTGTAATACACCTAGGACTTGGAAAATTAACTCAACCTACAGAAGAACTTTCTGCCAATATTAAGACTTTACTTCAAACCTTAGGTAAAAGTAGGGTTAAAAAGGTCTCCCTTTCCCCAACCATGGGCCCTTCAGTTAAACTTGATCTCTCTTCAATATAGCAATATAATCCATTCATGTTATTTGGAATGCGTGAAGGTGAAAGATTTATTGATGCAAAAATTACAGTGCCTTCAGAAACTGGATTTTCTGGTGTTTATCTAACAACTGATTCCCGTTATCTAAGCATTGAGTTTGGCTTAAGCCTTGGCCAACTTCCGAGCACTACAGCATTAGGTAGAATTGAGTTAGCAAGACTTTTTAAAATCGGAAGCATGGAAACTAATAAAGTAGTGAATCTATTTACAACCGTTGCTGAACGAAGAAGTAGATCTCGCTGAACTTACACCAGCAATTATCCCTTGATCAATTAAACCTCTAGGCTATTCAAATCCAATTTTTAATTTTACTCCAAGAGCCGTTGCTAATCTTCTTAATAGACCAACTGATGGGTTTGAATTCATAGCCTCAATTCTTGAGATAACAGCCTGAGTTGTATTAGCTTTCTTAGCCAAATCTCTTTGGGAGATTTTTTTGGAAAGCCTCTTTTCAATTAAAGCTCTACTGAGTTGATACTCAAACTCAGAATCTTCCCATTCTTTTCTAAATTTAGGATCTTTAAGACTTTCTTTAAGATGTTGTTCAAATGTATAAATCTTATTTTTCATAATTTTATGATATCTTAAAAGATATCATTTGTCAACATACTCTCTAAGTCTTATTAGTGCTATTCTAATCTCTTTTGATGGAGTTTTATTAGTTTTCTTAATAAAAGCATGCAGCAACAGAATCTTATTCTCTTGTAATGTGACATAAAGTATGCGAGCGTTATTCCCTCCCAAAATCCTAATTTCCCAAAGTGAGCTTCCTGATAATTTCTTTATGTGAGGAATTGCTGCAGTTAATCCATATTCCTTTATATGGTTAAATATTCTAAAAGCCTTAACCTTAATAGGAATATATGTGTCTAAAAATTTACCAACTGGGTTGTCACCGGAAGATGAGATGAAATAAATAATTTGCCATTTTACATTCATTTATCTCTCTTTAAAGCTTTTCTTAAAATTAATCCTAAATCCAATTTTAAATTTAATACTCCTATAATTCCAAAAACTAATACAAACAGTATTGTACTAATATGAAGCAGAACTACCACTGATGAGGAAATATTAGGATCTATGCCAAAAATGCCTGAAAATACCAATAATCCAGAAGCTTCTGCAGAACCTACAAATCCAGGTGCAGCTGGAATAAGATAAGTTAGAGCTGTTAAAAGTTGAGCAAAATACATCCTTAAAATATCTTCATTGTATCCCACAGCTTTAAAGCCGTAGTATAAAATGAAAGCATCAGCCAGATAAGCTAGGAGTGTGGTTAAAATCATTAAAAATAGATCTCTTGGATGCCTATCCAGGATTGTAAAAGAATCTAACATAAAATGACTAAGTTTTTTAAATGGAAGAAAGCTGGCTATTTTCCTTGATAGATTAATCTGAAATACAACTAGATAAGTACCTAAAAGAGCAAGAATAAATATTACTAAAGCTGTTTTTGAAAAACCTGAAGGAAGCTGAGTCGGAAGTAGGCTGACAAAAAGCGATGCCAGCAGTAAAACTACTAAAAAATCTACAAATCTGTCTATAAAAACCCAAATTACTGCTTTTCCTAAATTTAACCCATATTTTTGGCTCAAATACACCCCTTTGGCTATTTCCCCTGCCCTTATGGGAATTAAAAAATTTAACATTAAAGCTGCGCCATTTAGCATAATCAAATCTTTTAGACTTATTTTTTTAATCTCTGAAAGGAATATCTTAAGTCTGATAGATCTGATGATTGGTGATAGCAAAAGAAAGAAAAAAATTGGGATCAGGCTTAAAGGATTTACTTTTGAGATGGTATGAAAAATTTCCTCTATATTTACAAACCTGGACCAGATAAATATTAAAAGTAACCCCAAGAGAGCATTGAATATAATTTTAACCATTGATACACTAATGATACACAATGTTTTCTACTTTAAAAAGCCGTATCTTACTAGGAGTTTATATCTTTCTAATACTTTCTATTCCCATAGGAGCTTATTTGGCTTCTGAAACCCAGATTTTCAAAAGTAGAGCATCTGAAGAAGAGGCTAAACCAGTGGTAACATCCACCCCCAGGCCTACAATTGCCCCCAGCCGTGTATCAGAATTAGAGGATTTAGTAGATGAATTAGATTCTGAGACCACAGAATCAGCCTCTCCCACAATAGCCACCTCTTTTGGGCCAACACTAAATTTAAAGATTAAAATAGAAGGCAGACCAGAAAATGACCAAAGCACTAAACTTTTTGTAGGAATTGCTGAAGGAAGCAGTATTCCAGCAAATCCTAAATATCTTTTAAATTTTTCTGTAGATGTACCTGAATCAGGTATATATGAGGGTCTTTCCCTGGCTGGACTTTCTTCTGGTTCAACATATACAGCTCTTTTGAAAGGAGCTAGCCAGATAGCCACCTCATCTGCCTTTGTTATGTCCCCTACAATTACCAAGTTAAATAATGATAGTGTTCTAAATTTAATCTCAGGTGATTTAAATGATGATAATTTAGTCAATTCTTCTGATTATTCTATAGTTCAAAAATCTTATGGAGCCACCTCTTCCTCTTCAAACTGGAATGAATTGGCTGATTTAAATTTAGATGGGGTGATCAATACTTTTGATTTAGGAATTGTTTCTAAAAATATAGACAGATCAGGTGATTCAGGGGTCTGGACTTCCACTCCAGCTGGAGGCTTAACTTCAGAAGCCACAGCCTCAGGCGGCTATTGGATCTGGCTGCCCAAGTGATTGACAAAGATATCTTCATAAGTTAGAATTAATTCCAGCTTAGTGCCGAAGACGCCAAGCTATGCTTAAGACAGTTGGTGCCTAACGAAGTCCAACCGAGGCCAAATATGCCGAAGACAAGATTACAAAAAGAAGAGACAGTGCAAGTGATAAAAGAAAAACTAAGCAGAGCCAACTCTGTTGTTTTTGCAGACTATAAAGGTCTGACCATGAAACAACTGTCTGATCTTAGAAATAAACTGCGGGAAGTAAATGCTGAATTTACTATAACAAAAAACACACTTTTAAAACATGCTAATCCTGATCTTGATCTTGAAGGACCAACTGCTACTCTCCTTGCTTATGATGATGAAATCTCCCCTATTAAGATATTAGTTAAAGCACTAAAAGATGCCACTATTGGTAAAGTTAAGAGTGGATTCTTAGGTGATATGAGCTTAGATGAGGCAAAAATCATTCAACTATCTACCCTGCCAACCAAAGATGAGCTTAGAGGCAAAACAGTTGGAGTATTGGTTGCTCCTTTGCAAGGCATTCTTTCAGTATTACAAGGCAATTTAAGAAATCTTGTATATGCACTGACAGATTTACAAAAAGTGAAGGGAGGTGTTTAATTTATGGCAGACGATCAAGTAAAAGTAGAAGAAGCAGCAGAAGAAGTGAAAGAAGTGGTTGAAGAGGCGAAGGAAGAAGTGAAAGCTGAGACTCCAAAAGAGGAACCAAAAGCTCCTTCCAAGCCAGTATCAGCTAATTTAGAAAAGATAATGGAAACTATAGAAAAATTATCAGTTCTAGAACTGGCTGATTTAGTTCACGCTTTAGAAGAAAGGTTTGGTGTTAGTGCTTCAGCTCCAGTAGCAGTTGTTGCAGCAGGTGGTGCAGCAGGTGGAGAACCAGTTGAAGAGAAAACTACCTTTAATGTTATTTTAGCCTCAGGTGGAGCTAACAAAATTGCAGCTATTAAAGCTGTGAGAGAATTAGTACCAACTTTAGGACTAAAAGAAGCTAAAGATTTAGTAGAAGCAGCTCCAAAGGTAGTTTGCGAATCAGTTAACAAAGCTACAGCCGAAGAGGCTAAGACTAAACTCACAGCAGCAGGTGCTACTGTAGAACTTCAATAAGTAGATGCTAGATACTAGGTGCTAGATAGATAGTTTTTTTAACTAATATCTAGTTTCTAGCTATCTAGTATCTTTTTGTATATTGACAGTCTCTGAAACCATGTGATATACATAGTAATAGAATGGCTGATAAGATATCACTCGAGAATTTACCTGATCTATTAACAGTTAGAGAAGTAGCAGAGGTCTTAAGGGTATCCCCTTTAACCATTAAAAGATGGGGTAAAAGAGGAAAACTCCCAGCAATAAGAATTAACTCCAGAGGTGATCGTCGCTATAAAAAGGAAGCGGTCCTTTGGTTGCTAGGAATTACACAGAAATCTTCAGGTGAATCTACTCCATCTACCTCATATTAAATTTCTAATTGATCTAATTAACCTAATTGACCTAAATAATTTTAAAAATTGGAAATTGGTGCTTGTTTAGAAATTAGTAATTAGAAATTAGGTCAATTTAGCACTTTAGAGCTACTCTTTGCTAAATGGGGTAGAATATGTTGCTGCCAAGCCCTGACTCTTAAAGAGAGGGTGTGTTGCGAAGTCGAAGGGTCATTCTGTAGTGATTTGGGGGTGGGTTTTGTAATTAGGATTTTCTTCAAAGCTTATCTCCCCTTTTTTCTCCACAATATAATAAGCAAACCCTTTCTTTTCTATAATAGGTTTTGGATCTTTGTGCTTTTCATCTAAAAAACTGTTTCTAAGTACTACAAGTAGTGCATTACCAGAATTTACCAAACAAATCCCCCAACCCGCAGGCACTAAAATCTGCCTTCCTGGATTTAAACTTAAAACCTTAAACTCTTTTGCTTCCCCAACCTCATCATTTCTTTGCAGAACAAAAACCCCCTGCCCATATAAACACTGATAAGTCTGCATTCCAGGAAAATTGCTAAAATAGCCTACTGTTTTATTAAATTCTACCCCATTTCTACCAGGGGAAACTACAAATATCAGCTGATTCTCATCTTTTATCAGGTAATATGGATCCTTGATCTCTGGTTTAACACCGTCCATCATCACAGGTTTTAAATCTTCTTTTTGTTTAGCAATTACCATAAATTTAGAATACCACACTATGTCATTCCTGCGAAAGCCCCGTGTCATCCTGAACCCTGGCCTGGCGCTAGGGCAGGCTTGATTCAGGATCAAGTCCGGAATGACAATTTATGTACGGGATGATCCTAAAAGGATCATATATTTAACTAAAGCAAGCTGTCTTTTTATTCTCCAAGGCTGTAGAATTAATCTAAATAGCCATTCCAACCCTAAAACCCTTATAAACTTAGGGGCTCTCATAACTTCTCCTGATAAATAATCAAATGCCCCTCCCACTCCCATTGCTACCTTAACAGGAATATTTTTTAAGTTTTTGCCTATCCATTTTTCTTGCTTTATGTGTCCAAAAGCTACAAAAAGAATATCCAAACTACCACCGTCATTGCGAGCCCCGAAGGGGCGCGGCAATCTCTCATTAGATTGCTTCGTCCCCCGGATCAAGTCCGGGGTCCTCGCAATGACGTTTCCATCATCATCTATTTCTCCACCAGAATCAGCAAATACTATCTGCACTTTAGGATACTTTTTTCTTAAGCACTCAGCCGCCCTTTTTGCTACCCCGCCTTTACCTCCCAAAAGGCCTACTCGTAGAGGAGCTTTGCTCACTGTAAAGCCATAATCGTTACTCATCTCAACCAATTTTTCCATGAAATCCACCCCATAAACAGTATTTTTAACCTTCCCAGACAGTTTTAACCCTACACCATCAGGTATAGATAAATCTGCATCATTCAGTAACTTTCTGAATACCTGGTCTTTTTGTGCTGCTACTAAAAATTCAGGATTTGGGGTAACAATGTAGTACTTACCCTTCCCTTCCAGCCAACCCTTTACTCTTTCAAGCGCTTCCTCAGAAGTTATATCATCAATTTTAACTCCAAGAACATTCTTTTTCATAATTGTACTTCTCCACTCGCTGCGCTCGGTCGAAGAATAATTATTGTTCGAGCGAAGTCGAGAACTACCACTTAAGCTATATCTCCTCCAAAACACTTAATGTTTCTTTTGCACACTTTTCCCAGGAAAATCTTTTTATATTTTCAAACCCTGCTTTAGTTAATTTATCTCTTATTTCTTTATTTAAGATATCACTCATACCTTTAACTATATCAGAAGTAGAATAAGGATCAACTAAAATAGCCCCTTTTCCAGCCACCTCAGGCATAGAAGAAGTATTAGAAGTTATAACTGGGCACCCTGAGGCCTGCGCCTCTAAAATGGGCAGTCCAAACCCCTCAAACAGGGATGGAAAAACTAGTGCAAGCGCATTGGAATATAGGGCTGGCATATCTTTATCAGGCACATAGCCCAAAAATTTAACTCTACCCTCAATTCCCAGCTTTTTTGGAAGCATATATATTTCACTTGATGCCCAACCCTTTGAACCTACAATTAGAAGATTCAACTTGTCATTCTGACGAAAGTCAGAATCTATATAATATGGATCCCGGATCGAGTCCGGGATGACACGGCTAAAAGCGGTTATTAACCGTGTCAAATTCTTTCTTGGCTGAATAGTTCCTACAAATAAAAAATACTTCCCAATTTTAGATGATCTCAAACCATAACTTTCTGTATCATATCCTTCATAAACAACAGTTATCTTTTTTGGGTCAATATTAACTTTTTTAACCAAATCTTCTTTGGTAGATTTTGAAACTGCAATTAGTCTGGTAGCTGATGTTAATTGATATCTTGTTATATATTTAAGATATAGTTGTTGTTTAAGTTGATGCATTTTAGGCAAATATTCTGCACCTAAATCGTGAACAGTCATAACTGTTTTGAGTCCTGGTTTACTTATTATGGGAAGCGTGTGAGATGGTATAAATAATACATCCAAATCATCTATAAAGGTTTGGATGACCAGTCCTCCCTGAGTCCAAAGCCTAGACCAGCTTATTACCTTAAAAGTAAGATTCTCAGACCAACTTTCTCCTACCTCTACCCCAGGTCTTAGGTAGACAATATACTGATTTTTTTTATCAATCGTTGAGAGACTTTTTAAAAGTTGATAGGAATAATTCTCAGTACCAGTCCTCTTTTTACTAAAGGCTCTTGATCCATCAAAGCCAATTATCATTGTTCCAGTATAACTTTAAAATTTAGCTTTGACAAATGTTGACAAATGTGGACACCTACAGTTATTATAATAACAGAGCAAGCAGACGGGTTAACAATGAAACAGTTACCCTCTGCAAACAAAAATAATTCTCCCCTAGTTAAAATTGGCGATGCAGCCCGCGCCTTAGGTGTTTCTATAAAAACTCTCCGAAGATGGGAAGAATCCGGAAAGATTTCTTCCTTAAGAACTCCAGGAGGAACCAGATTATATTCCCTAGAAAGTCTTGATAAACCAACCGCAAAAGTGAACTATCTGTCCTTAAGAGAGGCATCTGAAAAATTAGGAGTTTCAGAAAGAACTGTCAGAAGATGGGCTGAGGCTGGTAAACTAACCTCCTTTCAAACAGCTTCAGGCCAAACAGCTTTCTCTGAAGGAACAATAAATAATCTATTACAAACTGTAACAGAAGATATCAATACTGATTCAACACAGGAATTACTGGATAAGACAAAAGATGCTCCTCATTTTGAGGATAACATTGAGCTTCCTCAGATACCAAGCTACTCCGCACCTATTCCTGTTGTAGTTTCATCTAGCAAAAAGCCTTTTATTAGCAAATCCCGGATTCTTACAGGCACACTTTTTTCAACTCTTATTTTAAGCTTAGTTGTTATCGGAACAACTATTTCAAACTTTAAAACAGTTACTGTGCCTACTAGTAAACAGGTTCTTGCTGCTTTAACAGGACCAACCTTTTTGGAGGTAAATTCTGATACTCAAATCAATGGGGCCTTGGCAATCAATGGTTCTTTAAACAGTTTAATCCTAGAAGCTACTCCTTCTGCCAACACTTTTGAGTTAATCTCAGGAGATTCTGTTTTATCAGTAACAAACTCTGCCACACTAGATCAGGATGTATCAACTACTGGCTCTCCATCCTTCACAGCAGTCACAGCAACTGGTGCAGTTACCTCAGGATCTTTAATCAATTCAGGAGCTAGTACTTTAACTGGAGCTGTTTCTTTAGGAAATGTTTTAAATCTTGGTAATTTATCATCAGATCCTACAACAGCGACAAACGGAGCCACCTATTACAACACAACTTCCAATAAACTTAGATGTTATATCAATGGATCGTGGGCTAATTGTGATACAGATACAGACACCACAGGCACATCTTTTTCTGATCTTACTCTTGCTGGAACATCGGGCACTTCTCAAACCATAGCTTCAGGAAACACTATCACTATTGCTGCCGGCAACGGAGTAACCACCACCGCAGCTGCTACAGATACCCTCACAGTTGCCTTGGATGTTGCAACAACAGGAACAACCACAACCACTTCTGCTAACTCTGGACTGGAGGCTACATCTGCAGGATTATCACTACTGCGGGGCTGCGCTAATGATGAAGCTTTAAAGTGGAATGCAGGCACATCTGTTTGGGAATGCGGAACTGCAGGTGGATCTGTAGAAACCCAAGAAGGTGGTACAACTGTTTCTGCAACTGCTAGCATTTTCAATTTCACAGCAACTGACTTTGCTTTAACTGACTCCCCAACAGGAACATCTAATATTTCAATTGATTACACAAATTCTAAAATTACCAGATCAGATCAGAGTGAAACAATCACTGGAACCTGGGCACTTACTTCTCCAACTATCAACACATCAATTGTTACAGGAACTACTTTTACTCTGGCAGCTGCTGCCACTACCTTAAACATTGGTCCAACAGGATCAGCAGCAGGAAATATTGTTCTGGCTGGTGGATCAGGAGACACAGGTTGTACAATAAACCAGGCCACAGGAGCCCTAACTTGTGCAGGTGACATCACCTCATCAGGAGGATCTGTTGGTCCTTGGACAAGATCAGGCACTACTTTATCCCCTGCCACTGCCGGAGATATTGTTTTAATAACCTCTGCAGCTGCTGCTACCTCTGATAATTTTACCAGTACCTTAACTGGAGTAGGATCTGATGCCATCCAGATCAATCTAACTCAATCTGATGATGATGATACTACAGATAATTCAGCAGGATTAAGGCTGGCTTTAACTTCAAGCTCAGGTGATGCAGATTTACTCTATGGCATAGATATAGGAAATATTGCAGAAGGGTCTGCCACAGAAGTAGGACTCAGGATTGGTTCAGGATGGACTAATCTAATAGAGCTTGAAGGCGCCACAGACGACACCATTGAAACATTCCTTCAAATAACAGATCCAACATTAACAGATAAAACAATTACCTTTCCCAATGCTTCAGGGGATGTTTGTTTGGATTCCGGAAACTGTAGCGGTAGCGGAGGTGGTTCAGGTGTTACATTCACAGACCCTTCCATCACTAATGCTATAGCTAAATTTAGTAATACTACAGGCAATATAGCTGACTCAACCATAACTGATGATGGATCTGTAGTAACATTTAGTGTTGATGCTGATTTTTCCTTTGCAGCTGGAGAAAACCTATCTTTAACAAACACCACAGCATCAACTGACCAACTTAATTTAACTGTTTCAGGCGTAACAACAAATGGAGCTGATGCTTTGGCTATTGCCTTTACTCAAGCTGATGATGGTGATGCCACAGATACTAATGCAGGAATAAATATAGCACTGACATCTTCCTCAACTCAAGCAGATACACTGTATGGCATAAACTTAGCAGCTATTACAGCTGGGACTGCTACTGAACATGGTCTGTCAGTAGG